>PVMK01189179.1_pt1 | contig 42222 bp, 51 predicted proteins | sample 1853481 | NCBI WGS metagenome assembly PVMK01 (sample SAMN08533507, study PRJNA380276) | Marine sediment metagenome, whole genome shotgun sequencing project.
GTTTCGATCCATTTGAGTATGGAACCATGGGTGCATTTTTAGCAGACCCCGAAAAGGTATGGGAAATGCTTGCCAGTCTTTTGAAGATTGTAAATGCCGAACCAAACGAGGGACATAAAGGGCTGGCAGCACTTGAGCAGCAAGGACTGATAACCGGTATCATCACCCAGAATATTGACGGCCTGCACCAGAAGGGCGGCAGCAAGAATGTAGTTGAGTTTCATGGTTCTCTAGACACTTTCTCCTGCCTTTCATGTGGTGAGAGTTATTCTCTTACCCAGGTAAAAAATCGTTCGCTGCCCCCGCATTGTTCTGCCTGCGATGCTATCCTCAAACCGGATGTTGTTTTTTTCGATGAACGAATCCCGGATACGGTCCTTGCCAGGACTCAGCAAATGCTTTCCTCCGCCGATCTGCTGCTGGTTGCGGGCACCTCATGCCAGGTCGAACCGGCTGCTCGTATTCCTTATCACATTCACAATAAGGGAGGCAAAATCATCGAAATTAACAAGGAACCTGCCCTTAATCACTTGGCTGCAGTTACTCTGGAAGGGAATTTCTCAACGGTAATGGAAGAATTAGTCGAACGACTGGCGCAATAAGCCTTGCGGCTGAAAAAAATACAACCTGAAAAATAAACTTGTCTCTTATGCTGATATTCCCCTGTCGCTCAGTATCACAATACGGTCAATATCTTTCAAAAAGTTCTTTTTGACTGTCTGAGGTAGAGGGGAGAGAAACTGGACGCCCATTCCCGGTTTCTGATAACCGGTTTCCTTTCTGTTCCAGACAACGAGAGCGGAAACCTCCACTTCAAGATGGTCACCAGCCGGAAATATAAGATTCACATGAGTACCAACTGGAGGCGGAGAATTGGTGTTAATGAACATACCATCCATGGAAATATCCTTGCTGCAGGTAATCATGTAATCCCCGGCATGGATAAAATCCACTCTGTAGTCAACAGGAAAACACTGGGTAATTCGTCGATCGCTTGATGCCATAATATTTCTCCAATTTTCAAAATATTTTGTGGTTGGAAAACTTTCTTGGCACAGTTGAGACCATTTCTGCAATCATGGACAAATATATTTTTATATACTGTATAAATACCTATTAACTTTTTGAGAGAAGATCAAGTAGTTTATCAGGAATCTTTCTTGTTCCTGAATCCGTGAGCCGTCGGATATATCCCAGATTCAGGTAAGCGACCAACGGGAGACTCCGAGGAAGAGTCTGTTCGGCTATGGGTTTCCCATGCCGGTCAGGCGATGACGCCGGAAATGGGATGCAGCCGACGACCCCGAAGGGCGGGTCTTTTTAATGCAGCAAGCGAGTATAAATTTTGTTGCTGTTTCTAAATTATCATTTGAAAACACCGGGCTCAACCAGTTTTAAGTAATTTTCCGTCACGGATTCAGAATAAAGATAATTGCCCCTTGGGCTGCGTCATACTGACAAGCCTTTCCCATATCTTTACCATGGCCAGCGTATCCAACCTGCAGTATTCAAGCAGGTCCTGGCGGATTTTTTTCTTTTCATCCCCATCATCCATTTTGGACAGACTGGCGTAGGCAAGCATGGCCATCTCACCGTCTGCTATGGCAAGATTGTCATAGCTCAGATCAGGGACCATGGCCGGCAGTACATACTTAATCGAATGGCTGCCGCACATCTCCCTGATATAATAATCCTTGTTCCTGAAAGGAGTCATAAGGTCAACGATCCTTGCAATAATGGACTCGATTCCCTCAGCAAACTCCGGGAAGTTTCTTGCTATTTCCTGGAGCCGCGTTACTTCAAAGGCCTGATTGTAAACAAGTATGGTCCTGCAGGAGCCGGTATCCTCACGCAGTTTTTCAATAAAGGCCTGCCGTGGATCAAGACCTGTTGCTTGGAGGAATTCATGATGTGCCAGTTTTCCATTTTCTGAAATATGGAGCGAGTATTGGAAAGGCATCTGCTGGTAAGGTCTTTGGCCGTCAAACGACGGCACAGGTTCCATAAAGGTTTCAAAATCCAGGAAACCGATGGGTTCTGAGATTTTTGAGAGGAATTCCCTGATGTTCCTGGTATTTACAAATTTTCTCCCGGTCAATTCCGCTTCGACCTGGATTTGCATGTTGTCGGACAGGGAAAAATCAGGCGGGATATCCTGCAGGTGAAGAACACCTCCGTAATAAAGGGCAAACTTGCGGTTACTGCGCAAATTGGCGATGTCAAAGACGGAATATTCCGGAATATGCTGCCAGCAGTAAGACTTGAAGTCGCACTCGTATGGGGCGGTACAATAGGGGCCGATGTCAATGGACGGTTCACCGCCTTCCAGCGTCTGGCGCATGTCTCCAAGCTGCTGTCGGATATCAGCCTGCCTGCTCAGCGTCAAATCGGTGACATCATCCACAGCGAAGAGAGCCTGCAGGTCAAGCTCACCTATCCTGGTGTACTGGTTGTTCAGGTGTACAAGGAACACCCTGGTAACATTGAGGCCGGTCCCTTTTATCACATAATACTGAATAGCGGTATCATTGATGAAAATATCCTTGGTCGCGGTAGAGGACTTTACCTCGTACATTTCCCAGCCATTCTTTCCTTTCCGTAGAATGTCAACCATGGCAAGCACGTTGTCATGGCGGAATGTCGCTTCATAGATCGTCTCTGCCCCGGAAGCGATAAGTTCCTGTGTTTTTTGAATGTTTTTTGAAATGCCGCTTTCGTATTCCAGGCCGGTACCACCTGGGAAAAGCTGCTGCGCCAATATTCCCACCTCGGTACCCGCATCAAAACGGGCCTGTAAAGCTGCGTCGGGTTTCTGCTGCAGGTCCCGCCTGTTTTTTAACAGCCATAATGATTTGTGGCATTGCAGGCCGCGGGTGAACTGTGATTTTGAGAGAAAGATTGGTCTGGATGTTTGCATGTTTTTATTATCTTTGAAAAAGCTGATGAAAGCAATGCGGAACTGCACGGAACAGGGAAAATTAATTTTCTGTCGGGTCGATCTATAATTTTCTGACAAATTATAGTAGTATGCGATGGGCGTTAATTAGTTGATCTTTGGATATAATGATCAATTTTTGTACAATCGAAGAAGGTTTCTCAGTCATCAACAGGGCCTGATGATGTCATCTGGTACGTGTGACATACCAGTCGGCGGAGAGTTTTTTGCGAGGCTGACAATCATTACAAAAGGAGGGCAAAATGGAAAAGAAATACCTGAAAAAAGTGCTCAAAGGACTCAGCATTGCCGGTCTTGTTGCAGGCATGACAGGCGTAGCCATGGGCGCCGGCGGTTGAAGCGGTACTAAAAAGGGTGCAGTTAGCACCCAGGCAAGACAGGAAGCACCTGCTCCGGGCTACGGTGCGGAGGCAGCTAAAGAAACTGCTCCAGGGTATGGCACCCCGGCACCCGGTTATGGCGAGGAGAAAAAAGAAGCTGCCGCTGGTTACGGCACCCCGGCTCCAGGATACGGCAGTGAGAAAAAAGAGGGTGCTCCTGGATATGGCACTCCTGCTCCTGGTTATGGAGAAGAGAAGAAAGGTAAAGCCCCTGGATACGGTAAATAATACAGGAAATTAGTGTTAATAAATAGTGTTTGAGTGCTATTTAAAAGAGGATCAGTTGGATTATGCAGCCGATTCTCTTTTTTATTTCTGTTTTTCAGCCTGTTTTTGTGCTTTTTCTATCAATTCAGCCAGAGAAACCATTTTGGGGGTGGCAGGTTTTTCGAATGCGTCCTTCCATTCAGCTTCTGAGAGTTCCTTCTGAAGATACTCCACCACCTGGAAATAAATGTACCAGCAGTCAAGGGTCTTGAAACAGGGAAGCCCCAGGTTTTCCTGCCTGCAGTATGAAAAATGGATCTGCTGTCCCAGCCTGGGGCATCTGATCTGAAAGGAATCATCCGGTGCTGTGCTTGTCAGCTTCATGGTTAATTACTCTTAAGCGTAATGCTTTGCATTCTGTAACGCTTGGGTTTGGAAGGAATGGTTTACATAAAAAAAGCAGGCCTTTAAAGGCCTTTTGACTACCCTATACAGAAAGGCTGTTTTGGTCAACAGGACTTGCGCATCCCATGAAAAATGTCCACACCCCTCTCTTCCTTCCTTTTCCCCCTTTTGTCATTATAGTTTCTTTATACACATGAACTATTGAGGGAATAATGTCATTTAAAAAACTGCCGGATAACCGGGGACTGATCTATGTACCGGACTGCAAGCCGGAGAACAGGAAGAATCCCTGCCCGGATTGCTTCTCCTGCCAATGGTGCGGCAACGAACGCTGCCGTCTCTGCCGTGAAAAGGCTCCCCAAAAAAGAAAAACCACACCCCTCACTCATGCATTGACCTAAGTCATTTCGTCTCTGTGAAATTCCATATATACTGGATGCAAAATTCTCAAAGGAGCAGATGCAATGAAACTTCATAGTGATTTAGGGAACAGAGAGATAAAGGTAGTCATCGAAGAGCATCCCAAAATTGGCGAGATCCTCGACAATTATGAAATCGGCTGCATCAAGTGCACTATAGGCACCTGTTTTCTCAAGGAGGTGGTTGCAGTCCATGTCCTGGGAGATGATATAGAAGCGATGATCGAAAAAGAGATTAATGAGTATCTTGAAAGTCTATAGAAAGATAAAAGCTTTGAGCTGTCAGCGCTCAGCATTCAGCTATGATTGGTTGGCCTATGGTCTCTGAGTTCTAGTACCTGGCGGCTATTTTTTTTAACCCAGTATCCAGCACCTGGTACCCAGTATCTATCTTTTACCCTTGAACCCTCGAATCCTTGGAACCTCTTTTTTACTCAAACTCCTTTTTAAATTTCTCAAACTCAGACTGCAGGGAGTTAAAGTCTTCCCGTAGTTTCTGCAGTTCTCCTTCAAGGATTGTGATCCTTTCATTTTCCGCCCGTACCACTATGGCAGCCGGCTCAAGCCTGGGAGCCGCCTCTTCAACCTGTACATCACCTGCCAGCAGGTGGGCATAGCGCGATTCTTTGCGGCCTGCCATTCTGGGCAGCTTTGTGACATAGCCTGACTCTCCCAGTTCATCCAGGGTTGCCTCCACCTCTGCCAGGTCTTCAAATTTATATGCCCTTTCTGTTTTGCCCCGCAGCTCACCAACAGTCTGAGGGCCTCTCAGTAACAGTACCATAATAAGTGCCGCTTCCCTGGTTACCAGCTTCCGGTTGCCTGCAAAAATTTCCGCATATTTCGGCACCCTGGATGAAGCGCTCAACACTACCAGTTGTTTTCCCCGTAAACTGTCCAGGGAACGGACCACGGTTGTCTCATCAAAGCTGACAACCGGATCACGGTTCGACTTCTGGTTGCAGGCATTTGTAAGTGCATTGAGCGACAGCGGGTAATATTCAGGTGTGGTCATGCTCTTTTCCATCAGGCTGCCCAATACCCGTACTTCAATGTCATTGAGTAATATATCCATGGTAAATCCGTTCTTCTTTAATAAGGTTGCAAAAAGGTTATTTATTTTTCTACAAAACCGATTATAAATTGAAATTGAAAACAATACAGTAGATTTTAAAAATACTCTTTAATCTTTAATCTGATTTTAATTGTCTGCATGTGTACCCCTCAGGAAAGCACCCTTAAAAACAGGGTATAAACACCCTTTCAGGGCACTCTTTTCAGTGCCCCCCTGAGGGGTATAAACTTCGACTCCGAGGACGCATGAAAAAGAATTTTTTGCTCTATTTAAGTTTTTTAAATGCTTTTTTCATTACCCTTTGCCCTGTCTCTTGAAAGGAGTCCTATGTGTATCAAAAAGAAAAAACCAAACGTGAAGGATATTGTTGCCAATTTTTCTGCCCCAATGCCTCTGACTAAAAAGATATCTCTGCTCATCAGGAATAACGCCTATAAGCTGTTCAATTTAAAGAACTGCTGCGGACATCCGGGTGAACCTGGCTGCTGACAGTCCTAATGTCAGCATCAGTTAGATGCCAGTGGTTAAATAATTTTACTTTTGTCCTTACCTCCTAAAACTCATTAAAAACTGAAAGGGAAAAATATCATGGACCCTGAGAAAAAACAGAAGCTCGAAGCAGAAGGATATGGTTTTGACAGTGAATTGCTGTGTTTTGTGAACAGAAAAGCCGGGAAAATATTTACAAGTGCCTGGCTAGAAGACAAGAATTTAAACACTATCCAGATAAGCCTTTCCCTGCCGCATAACCCAGCCACGTGGAAACTGCATTTAAATCCGGATCAACCCCACGAAGAAATGAGAATAGCCCTGTTTGAGAAGTATGGCAAAACACCATAAAAAATCATTTTAACATTTTAATACCGGGGGTGACCCATGAGCATCGACACTCTTTTTTCGCCTTTTCAATTAAAAAACCATACCCTGAAAAACAGGATTGGTGTGGCTCCCATGACCCGCATGTCATCCGTTAAAGACAGTGTGCCCCGGCAGGATGTCCTGGATTTTCTGGTACGGCGCGCTGAGAATAACGCTGCCATTGTCTATACCGAGGCAATAGTCACAGACTACGAAAGCGCTCAAGGGTATCCCGGTCAGGCCCGCATAACGACCCGACGTCAGATAGAGGCCTGGCAGCCAGTGGTTCGGGCCATCCAGCAGCATGGCAGCATCGCTATCCTGCAGATGTTCCACTGTGGCCGCATGGCATGGCCCGAGGTTAATCCGGCCAACAGGTCCATTGCCCCCAGTCCGCTCACCCCGAAGCAGGATAATCCGCTGACCGGCAAACCTTATCCCGTACCCGATGAGATGAACCGGTTTGATATAGAGCATGTCATCAACGGCTTTGTGGAAACAGCCAGGGGTGCCGTTGCCGCAGGCTTTGACGGTATTGAGATCCACGGGGCTCACGGTTATCTCATCAACCAGTTCCTCTCGTCATACTGCAACCAGCGCACCGACAGCTACGGCGGTACTGTGGAAAACCGCTACCGCTTTGCCCATGAGATTATTCAGGCAGTGCGGCCGGTTGTACCGGAGGACCGCTTGCTTACCTTCAGGATATCAAACTGGGGTGTGGCGGATATGGAAGTGTCACTCTACAGCTCCAAAGAGGAATACCAGCATATTATCAAACTGCTCTCCAGTGAACCCATAGATGCTCTATCTGTTTCCACCTATGATTTTACCCTGAAAGCCTTTGGCACGGAGCAGAATATGGCGCAGATCACCCGCGAAGCTACAGACCTGCCGATCATGATATGCGGCAGGATTTATGACCGGGCCAGTGCGGATAAAGCCCTTGGGGACGCAGATATAATCCTGAGCGCTAAGTCTATACTGTTGAATCCCACCTGGGTGGCAGACCTGCAGGCTGAAAAACCAATGAAAGCGTATGAATCGGATGAGGCAAATATTGCCTATACTGATACACCGCTTCCCTGAACGTTAGATGCTGAATATTGTTTAAGAAATCCTCATGAAAGATGTCGCTTTTGTTTTATTCTGGTGGTTGATGTTCGGCGGAACCCACATCATTGGCTCCAGTATACCTGTGCGTACCTTCGTCATCCGCCGTATCGGCAATCTGGGCTTTAAAGGAGTCTATTCACTGGTTGCTCTGGCAACCTTCATACCCCTCTGTTATTTCTATTTCGCCCACAAACATGCCGGGTATCTTCTCTACAATTCCGGCTACTCCCTGCAGATGCTGGCACAACTTTTCATGCTGGCTGCTCTCATTATCCTGCTGCAGGGGTTGGTATCTGCAAATCCCATGACCACCTATGCGGAACTGAGCAGCAAGTCCGTCAGCAGTGCACACGGCATCCAGCGTATTACGCGCCACCCGCAGAACCTTTCATTTGCTTGCTTCGGATTAGCGCACCTGCTTGTAAACCCGTATGTCGGAGACTGGATATTTTTTGGCGGATTTATCGTCTATGGCATCGTGAGCGCCATGCATCAGGACAGACGCCAGTTTGCCACAGGCTCCGAGGAGGTAAAGCAGTTCCTGGCCGACACCTCGGCCATTCCCTTTGCAGCGATTATGAAAGGAAAACAGCGATTTGGACTGGCTGAGTATTATCCTCCTGCCCTAGTTGCAGCCGCGGTAATCTTTATTCTTTTGAAGCTTTTGCACCCAGTGCTCTTTGGCGGCTTCGGAGGGTAAATAGCTTTAAGCTGTCAGGGATCAGCTGTCAGCCTTTAACCTTTCACCTAATATCTGCTTTTTCCCCTCACCCCGATTTTCTCCCAGAACCTGTCGATCTTCGTCCTTGTCATAAGCCGGGCAGTTCGCTCCAGTCTTCTGGCATTTTTTCCGTAGAAATCCAGGCATTTCCCCACAAGATCAATAACCTCGTCATCGCTTAAGTTTTCAGCAACAATATCGCCGATGCGTGGGCATCCTCCTCCGTTGCCGCCAAAGACCAGGGTCCAGCCATTTTTCTTGCCGAATACGCCTATATCACGCACATAACTCTCGCAGCAGTTCAGGGCGCAGCCTGATATGCCAACCTTGGTTTTTGCAGGCAGGGGCAGATCACCAAAAGCCTTTTGCAGCTTTTCCGCCAGGGCCAGGGAATCCTGGCGTCCATATTTGCACCATTCAATACCAGGGCAGGCCTGGATATAATGGATGCCGACCGGCTTTTTCGGGCCGGTTTTCTGTCCCAACTCCTGCCATATCTGCTCGGCTGTCTCAGGTTCATGACCGATAATGGCCAAGCGTTGGGCCGAGGTGATTTTGAAAAAGGGGATATTATGTTTCCTGGCAATCGCGGTCACTTTTTCCAGGTACTCTGTAGTTATGAATCCCTTATCCGTGTTGGGCAGGACGTTGAATGTTTTATTTTTGTTCATCTTCTTTTCACTCATATTGAAATCTGAATCTTCTGTTGCATGTCCACAATGCAAAATCAGTATACTGGACGCATTGCAAAGGTACATTGATATAAGTCAATTGGCTTTTTACGAGAGCATCAGCTTTAAAACCTGAGCCCTTTACCCGGTGGCTATAAGATGATCAGGATGCAGCACAGTGTAAAGGCCTAACAAGCCTTTGGGGAGAACAGGAATAACCGTGCAATGCGTTTGACTTAAGTCAATGTATTATCTTTTTGAAAAAGGATTGGCTAAAGGTACACAGTGTAGAAAAACCGGCAAGTGCTCTCGAACGGCATAAGCGCACTTCCGGCGCACAGCCGCTGACAGTTGCACACCATGCTCCAGCCTTTCCCTCCCCCCGGGTTGGAGCATGGTCAGCGTTACCATCGAGGAAATGCTAATGGATACAGGACAAAAGTCAGACTATCAGCCATCTTTACCGTAGCGCTATGACCTCTCCGACGAGGATATCTACGCGGCCATGAAGGAGATTCCCGGGTATCTGAATTTTACGCCCGGTGATTTCAAGGAACTTTATCAGATTGCCTGCCGGCAATGTCATGCCAAGTGCTTTTTCAGTTCTTCAATGCCGATTCGGTCGATGAACCTGGCCGTGCGCTCCTTTTTTTTGGCATTGTCTTTATAATAATCCAGACATTTTTTTATGAGTTCTATCACCTCGTTCTTGCTGAGATCTTTAGCAAGCACATCGGCAATGCGAGGCCTGCCGCCGGAATTGCCGCCAAAGGTGACGATCCAGCCCTTTTTCTTTCCTATGATGCCTATATCTCGTACATAGCTTTCACCGCAGCAGAATGGGCAGCCTGACACCCCTATCTTGACCTTGGCGGGCAGTTGGTAGCCGTAGAAAAAGTTTTCTATGTCGAGGGCCAGGCCCAGTGAGTCCTGCTGGCCGTAGGTGCACACCGCAGTCCCGGGACACGCCTGTACGTAATGAAGGCAGAGTTCGATAGCACGGCCGACATCCATCTGCAGGGCATCCCATACAGAATTGATGTCTTCTTTTTTGATGCCAACCAGGGCGAGGCGCTGGCCGGAAGTGATTTTTGTAATCGGGATATTGTATTGGCGGACCACCTTGGTGATCCCCTCCAATATCTCGGGAGACACCATGCCGGCAGGTGTTCTCGGCACAATGGCATAAGTTTTCTTGTCCCGTTGCAGAATAGCGCCCTTCGGTGCATCATCCATGTCAGACCTCCTTGAAAGAATAATTGACGGAAATACTGGTAGAGATTTCTCCGCTTCCCGGAAAAGCCTTTATCGCGAAAACCCGTCTGCATCATAACAATTTTTGCAAAGGCTATCCAGGATTTCATGAATAAGAAGCAGCGCGGGTTCATGGCGCAATGCGTTTCGTCCTGCAGTTTGTCCTGCATGCTGGATAGGGGCGGGGCCCAGCACGCTCCGTCATACTTTCACCTTCCCAAAAAACAACCTTCCGATTATCCTGTCCCCCCATGTGTCCAGACGAAAAGCCAAATTACCTTAATACTCAACTGCCGCTGTGGAGTGTGCACAGCCTGATGCTGCTGGCATCGATCATTGTGTCCAGCTCATTTACCGTGGGAGAGGCAATAACCCACGGTTTGGAACCGTCTGTTTTGCTCTTGGTGCGCTACGTGGTGGCTGTGCTCTGTCTTGCGCCTGTCCTATTGTATAATCACGGTTTTTCAATGCCCACAGCGAGGCAGCTTGGCGGCTACAGCCTGATCAGCGCCAGCACAGTGGGTTTTTTCTGGTGCATGTTTGAGTCGCTCCGCTACACCAATGCCTTGAACACCAGCATCATTTTTACCCTGGTGCCGGGTATCTCAGGGATTTATAGTGCAATATTTTTGAAAGAGCGTCTGGGCCGCGGCCGTATCTGGGCCCTGTTTTTTGGCATGGCCGGCGCCCTGTGGGTCATTTTCCGGGGGGACCTGAATCGACTGCTGGGTCTTGATGTCAATTACGGGGATATTCTCTTTCTGGCGGGTTGTTTTATGATGGCTGCCTATACCCCCCTGGTGAAGCGCATGCACCGGCAGGAATCCATGGTGGTTATGACTTTCTGGGTGCTGGCCACCGGGACAGTCTGGCTGCTTCTTTTGTCTTTTTCAGGCTTGGGGGCGGTTGATTGGCAGGGGGTTGAAACCAAGGTCTGGGTTGGAATTGTCTACCTGGCGATCTTTTCAACAATTATAACATTTTACCTGACCCATATCTCTACACTTTACCTGGGACCCACCCGGGTCATGGCCTACAGCTATTTCTACCCGGCCTTTGTGTTGGTAATCAACTGGGGACTTGGCAAAGGTTTCCCCCCAGCCATAATATTGCCGGGGGTTGCAGTAGTTACCCTTGCCACCGTAGTCCTGCAAAGGGAATCAGGACAGGTGAGAAGAGAGGACTGAGTGCTGAGGACTGAGATTTAAAAATCTTACCCCTCTCTCCTGAAGTGTAATTTCTGACATGATTATTGTATGTTGGAGCATGGCAAAGTTGCGTTTTTTAGAATTCAAGAATTACGCTGATCTTGAAGAAGTCATTGGGGAAAAGATTCCAAGGCACTTCAGCCAAACCTAAAGCCTTGGCCACAATGTACCGTGCGCACTGAGAACTTCCGCCGCCGCAGTATTTCCTCTTCATGTCCTCTCTTTCTTTGGTAGTATGCATCTTGGACAGTTGATCGTTGAAAAATGGACACTCACTCGTAATTGTGCATCTCCTCATGATCGTCCCTCCCTGCTCTCCGGCCTGATTGGCTCCTGTTTATTTGACCAGTACTGTCGTCAATTTCAGGGTTAATCCTGGAAAGGGGAAGATGTGCATGCTCCCCTTTCACGCATTTTCATGGTCTGCATTCAGGGGGATCTTGATATCTTTCAGGAAGAACTCCTGCAGACCACTTATATACTGCAAAAATCAAGCCAGTTGTTAGGAATATCGCAAAAATTACATAAAATATTATATATTCCAAGCAGTTGCTGCATATTTTGAAAAGCGGTCCGTAGAGGTGGCAGAGTTGCCGAAACAGGAATAAGATTACAATTAGTGACAATATTTGTCAGAAATTGTCCCAGGTTCAATGTGCCCGGAAGAATTTTTACAGCTTTCTGCTTTGTTGCTGCCCTTTCACTTATTTTTCTTTTTGATCTTCACCCCCACAGTGCTTATGTTTTTGTTTTAAGAATGCATCAGCAGGATTTGGAACGATGCCCAGTGTATCAGCATGCAGATTGGATTTACTCGTTGATAACGAAGCAAAACTTATCGGCTTCGCGGCTGGAGTACTGCAGATTTCCGAGTACGAGCTTTTCCGTATCGCCTACCAGGTTTGGTTCAACCACCCAATTTCCGAAAACAGACTGGATTACCTGTTCAAGAATTATCTGGCAAACAACGATGCGCCTTACTGGGTCAATGATTTTGCCAGAAAAGCCCATGAGAAATTCAAAGCCGGTGAACTGAATTATAAAGACTACGGAATTAAACGGCGGGTCTGCGACCGCAGGACAAAGATAAAAGGCTGGATTATTATCTCCTTCCTTATAATACTGATGCTGATTTACAGTTACCTGATATCCCAATACCCTCCTTACTGATTGTGCCTGTTTGTCTCCCTTTGTCAGTACCTGATTTTTTGTTGACTGCAGATAACTGTACGCCTCTAATCCTTGCTCTTTTTCCCTTTAGCCCTTACCTTTAATAAATGTCAAAATCCACCTTTACAGCTCTGGATGTATACAAAATACTGCCGCAAACCAATTGCAGTAAATGTCTCCTGCCGTCCTGTCTGGCATTTGCCGCTGCAATCGTGGCGGACCGCAAAAAACTACAGGACTGCCCGGATCTGGAACCTGAACGCATTGTAGAATTCTCCGCAAAGTTTGAGAGTCCTGGCTCCAGGGAGGTCGACCAGGCGGAATTCATCCATAAATTAAAGAAAAAGATACTGACCATTAACTTTGAGACAGTTGCCCCGCTTATTGGCGCGACTGTTCAAGATGGCAGGATAATCATCAATTCCATGGGCAAGGATTTCGTTTTTGACCGGCAGGGCAACATGGTCTCGGAGTGCCATATCATCCCCTGGGTGCAGGCGCCGTTACTCTCCTATATCACCTACAAGACGCATGCGGATATTACCGGTAAATGGATATCATTCCGGGAAATTAAAGGCGGTATTGAATGGCAGGCGCTTTTTACCAGCCGCTGCGAAGAACCTCTTCGAAAACTGGCAGATGACAACCCGGACCTGCTGAATGATCTGATTGATCTGTTTATGGGTAAAACAATCGACTGGTATGAGGCAGATATTGCCCTTATTCTCTATCCCATGCCCAAAGATCCCTATTCTTATCTGTTACCAGGCTCCAGAGGATGACCTGGAATCAAAGCTCACCATCTTTTTTGATGAATGCTGCAGTACGAATCTCCACATCAAGTCCATTTTCACGCTCTGCTCCGGTCTGGTGCAGATGTTTACCAGGATCGCCGAGCATCATTTGTAAAAAGAAAGAGGGGACGGAAAAAAGAAATCCGCCCCCACTTTAGCAAATTATTTTGTTATTTTCTCAAGTGTTTTCAATTACTTTCTTCAGCTTTGACTGTATCTCTACGGCGATTTCGCCAAGGCTTTCATTCTCTACTGCCTGCATAGAGGCAATCGGGTCAATGGCGGCGACTTCAACCCTGCCATCCTCTCTTTCCTGGACAATGACATTGCAGGGGAGCATTGTGCCTATTTTGTCTTCGGCAAGAAGAGCTTTATAGGCGTACGAAGGATTACACGCGCCAAGAATTCTATACTTCCTGAAATCCACATCAATCTTCTTTTTCAAGGCAGCTTTAACGTCAATTTCCGTAAGAACGCCAAAACCTTCTTTTTTCAGTTCCTCTGTCACTTTGTCGATAGTTTCCTCAAAAGTCATTTCTACTATTTTATTGAAATAGTATTGCATTTGTAAGCCTCCAATTTTTCTTTATAGAAATATTACTCTTGATCTCTTTTATGCAATAATGCAAGTTTGGCCCTCTTCAGTAGGTTCTGCCGTTTTTTTAAGTTTATTAAGCCCTCACATCACTAACAGTATAAAAACCTTCTTCAGGAAATGTATCTTGGTGGACCTCATCTCCCTCAATCTTGACTACAACATGGGCGGGATCAGAATAGGGTTTCGCTGGTTCCTGGCCTATGTTGCTGTAAGGGGAATCAGCACCTTTCATATAGTTATAATTTGTGGGTGCAGAGCCATATAAATGTATTACGTCCTTAACAGAAATCTCTCTGCTTGAGACAATGTTACCTGGCCGTGAATCTTCTCTTACATAATAAATTGTTGCCATTGCTGACTCCTGTATTTAAACATGGATTCACGTTCACTGAGGCTTAAAATTATTCTCTTTTTACACTTATTTCTCGTAAAAAGCTATTTAAAGAGGTGAAGATTTATATATAGATATGGACTTTGGTAGTCATCCATTGATGATGGCTATCAGAACCCTAAATTATCTTGACAGGATTTCAATGAATAGCAATTGATACTTTTAATTTGTTTACATCAATTTCAATCTCCACATAAAACCTGAACACAACTTTCTAAGTTCATACCTTTTTTTAATTCTCCCTTTTTAAACATTTCAGCGCACTCAGCCTCACATGATTTTAGTGCTGCAGGTTTTTCCTCACCGATATACTTACCATGCCGCCAATATCCAACCCTATGTTCTCCCTCTGGAGTAGTTTCAACAAATTCACCGTGTCTTTTCCCGCCCTTCCATGTCCCAGAAAATATTGTCCCATCAGGTAACATCTTTGTTCCTTTGCCGTTTGCTAAACCATCCTTGAATTCCCCTACCTGTTTTGCCCCACCAGTATATGTTATTGTTCCCAGACCATGAGGTTTTCCATTTGTCATTTCTCCCGCATAAATTATACCATTAGGATGAGAGTACCGATGCGGAGCACAGGGGCGGAGCAGCCCGTAGTAGTAATGAAATCTCTGTAATGGAGATGGAGCGAAGGGGCTGCATGACGGGAGACTGTCACGTTCGGTTCTGTGAGAGCCTGGGGGTGAGATTCCCCCGGGCTACTCGACCCTAGCATCTGATCTGGGCAATTACCGTTTTTCTTTCATACCGGCAAACGAAATCGACCCCTGGCGATTCTCACTTTCCCTTCATAGCAGCCAGCTTGAGTTTATCTTTGTTGGAAAATCTAACTATCTTAAATCAAGATTAACTGCTTCGTATAAAAAAATTTCCAGCAAGTAATAAATATTCCAAGAAGATGGTAGATTTCAGAGGATCAATGCTCACAGGTAATCAATTATTATCTGCGGTTATTTCTTTATATAGGTCAGGATAGATTTTTTGTGCACAATCGGGACAAATACCATGACTAAATTCCACTTTAGAATGATTACTTATATAAGACTCAATTTTATTCCAATATCCTTTATCATCCCTTATGTTTTTACATGTGGAACATATGGGAAGTAATCCGCTTAATAGATTGACTTCTTCTTGAGCCTTTTGCAGTCCTATAATTAATTCCTCTTTAGCATCCTCTGCAAGTTTACGCTTAGTAATATCCTGGAAACTTTCAACTATACCAATTCTCTCTTTTTGGGGATTCAAAAATGGTCTTGCTGTAACAATGAAAGTTTTTTCCTGTTTATTTATATCCTGTTTTTTCATGTCGCAAACAACTTCGGTTTCACCCTTTGTTATTCGGGTTATAGGACACATGTCAGTATGGCAGTCATCACCGGGACGAGATTCAAAGCATTTCTGCCTGTCGGACAGTAGAGCAGAACGACCGAAAATATCATAATACGCACCATTAGCTTGGATTATTTCAAAATCCTTACTGGTTATGCATAATGGAATTGCACCGTTAAAAATACTTTCCAGGCTTGCTCTGGACTGCTTTAGTTCTTCAGTAACCAGCTTGTGTTCAATAATTTTATCTTTGAGTGACTGAGATGCTTTATTCATTAAAATTAACGTATTTTGTATTAAGCCCATAACCGATAACACGAACAGTGCTCCTCCCAAAAACACAGTACCCGTTATGAGTTCGAGATATTTCCCCATACTTTGAAACTGGAGAAACAGGTATGCACTGTAGCCTATGAGAAATAAAATCATGAGACTAGTTATTATGGACCATTTTCGCCTGATTGACTGCCTTACGACTTTATTAATTGTTAGGCTAATACTAATTGACATGATCATGAAACATAAGCCGATTAGGACCATAACCATAGATATATTATGAAAATAGTGAGTATTCATTTATTGTTAGATCAGCAGTTAATATTTTATGTCTTTCATAGGCGTACTATTTGTCAAGTTGACAATTTCTATCAATAGTAATTTGAACTCATACAATAACTATTAGCAAAAAATGAGCCTATATCCCCAACACAAGCGACATATTTTACTTCTGATGTTATTTTAGGTGGTTACTTTCTTGTGTCGGGCTTAAAACCGGAACTAAACTAATGGATATTTATTGATTTTATGGTGATTTAGCTAGAAGGGGTTGGGGATATCCCACAATAGGGTTATTGGTAGGGGGGGGGACCGAAAGGTAAGATTGAAATGAATAGGCTCAATGATTTCCCGGACCTGTTTCCCCGCCTACTGAAAAACCCGGTGGCACAACAATCGTTATGCCACCGGGGTATGGAAGTATTATGACGCGGCCAGGGCCTGATCCAGGTCTGCCTTGATGTCATCGATATGCTCCAGGCCGACGGACAGCCGCACAAAGTCAATGGACGCGCCTGCTGCCTCCTTCTCCTTTGGTGTGAGTTGGGAATGGGTGGTGGAGGCCGGATGGATGGCCAGGCTCTTGGCATCGCCGATATTGGCCAGGTGGCTTAAGAGTTTCAGGCTGTTAATAAATGACTTGCCTGCTTCAAGACCGCCCTTGATGCCAAAGCCAACCAGGGCGCCGAAGCCGTAGTGCAGGTATTTTTTAGCCAGTTCGTGGGTGGGATGCGAGGCCAGGCCGGGATAGATCACCCAGTTGACCTTGTCGTGGTTTTTCAGATGTTTTGCCACTGCCATGGCATTGTCGCAGTGGCGCTCCATTCTCAGGGTCAGGGTTTCAATGCCCTGCAGGATCTGGAAGCTGTTGAACGGCGAGATGCAGGCCCCCATGTCGCGCAGCAGTATGGTGCGGGACCGGATAATGTAGGCGGCATTCTTGACCGCGTCGCTCCAGACCACTCCGCCGTAGGACGGGTCCGGTTCGGTAAACATCGGGAATTTGCCGGAGGCCGGCCAGTCGAACTTGCCGCTGTCTATGATGACGCCGCCGATGCTGGTGCCGTGGCCGCCGCAGAACTTGGTCAGGGAATGGACCGAGATGTCGGCCCCGTAATCAAAAGGTTTGCACATGTACGGGGTGGGCACCGTGTTATCCACAATCAATGGGATGTTCGCGTCGTGGGCAATCCGGGCGATTTTTTCAATGTCGGGCGTGTCGAGTCTTGGGTTGCCGATGGTCTCGATAAAGACACATTTGGTTTTATCATTGATAGCCGCTGCAAAGGCCTCGGGGCTGGAGGCGTCCACAAAGGTTGTTTCAATACCGTACTGCGGCAGGGTGTGCAGGAACAGGTTGTAGGTGCCGCCGTAGAGGCTGGCTGCGGAGACGATGTTGTCGCCCGCCCGGCAGATGTTGATAACCGCATAGGTAATGGAGGATGAGCCGGAGCTGGTCGCCAGGGCGCCTACCCCACCTTCCAGGTGCATCATCCTCTTTTCCAGGACATCGGTGGTGGGGTTCATAATCCTGGTGTAGATGTTGCCGGTGGCTTCGGGTTTGAAATCGCCGGGCCGCAGGCCGTCATATTCCAGGTTGAGCCGCGGGGCCCATACCTCTGGCTTCAGTGAAAAAAGCTGGGCTGCATCTTCCGTATCTTCAAACACATAGCTTGTGGTCTGGTAAATCGGTACGGCACGGCTGCGGGTTGTGGGATCGGGTGTATGGCCGGCATGCAGGACGAGGGTTTCAGGCTTCCAGGACATTTGTGACCTCCATTTTGAATAAAAAACTGTAAACTGCTGATACAGGACTGCTTCTGCTCACTTTACAATATTCACACTGGCCGGCCCGCGCTGCACTGTCCGGTGGTATTCCACCGCAGGTTCACCAAAGACCATTGCATACCCCACCGTGTGATTTTCAGGAATTCCGAGTCTCGATGCCAGGCTTGGAATGAGGGAAAGTGCCATCATGAACATGCCATCCCAGAGCGTGCCGACGCCTCGTGCATGTGCCATGAGCTGGAAGGTGGTCAGGGCGATGATGGTGTCCTGAACCGGACAGGGAGCATCTTTTGGGGCGCTGGTAATGAGCAGATGTGGCGCGCCTCTGAAAATGATATCCATACCATCCTTCTTCCACATCTCGACCGCCATGCCTATATACTGTTCGACCATGCCCTCCGGTAGTTTTCCGTCATCTTTCAGTTTTGTCAGCTCTGCCATAACTTTTTCCCGCAGGCCGTGCATGACCGCACCCTCCCTGACCACGGTGAACAGCACAGCCTGGGCGTTGACGCCGGTCGGCGCATGGGAGGCAATATGCAGAAGTTCGTCGATCAGTGCCTTATCCAGATCCTTGTCGCTGTAACGGCGCACCGACCTGCGGCCCTTGATCAGCGTTTCCAACCTGGCTGCATCCGGCATATTTTTCTCCAGCAGGGTGCTTGCATCAGGGTCCCTGCCGAGGATAGACACCGCGCCCGTTGGGCAGACGGCAAGGCAATGCTGACACCGGTAGCAACCCTCCTCATTGGTGATTTTCGGGTAGTCATCCATGCTGATGACTCCAGCAGGACAATCTTCTGCGCATTCGCCGCACTGGATGCAGCGCTCTTCGTCGATTTGAAACTGGACCATGGGGGGCTCCTTTTCCGGTTCAGGTTATATGCCGTTCATCTATAGATACAATATTTCACCAAAAGAGCAAAGAGGTTGCACTCTCTGCCCGGTGACCAACATGGAACCGTTCCGTCAGTCACGATGTCCCGGTTTTTCATGCCGGGATTGAGGCATAAAGATAGTAAAAAAGGGCTGCAGTCCATAAACTGCAGCCCCAATATTCATTAAAAAAAAATTGTGCGTGCCTACGGCAAATTAAAAAATAAACCTGTCAGCTTTTTCGCAGTTATATCAGAAAAATTGCCAACACCAGTCCGGTGAAAAGCCAGAGTCCCGCTGTGGCTGCTACTCCCATAATGATAGATAAGGTGAGATTTACAGGTGTCCAGTGGAAATCAGAATGTCTTTCATTTGTTATAGCTGCCATGATATTCACCTCATAAACTGAGTTAAAGTACTTTGCCGTATTTTTGATAAATCTGTAGCTTATTTTACCCCGTTATTAAAATAGTAATCATTATCAGTAGAAGGTCCAGGCAAAAAAAGAAGCGAACAACTCAGTAAAGAATCACGGGGATTAAATCCTTTGCTTTAAGGAGCGCCGGATTATTTTGTTGCAATAAGCAGAAAGTCGGGTATAGTGGCCCCGCACATCACAATTAGGTATGTGCACTAAGTGTCTGGCGAATTCTTCATGCGTCGTTCTTCCTTCCGAGACTTTTTCTTCCCGTTAGATTAGAAGCCGTTATTTAATTTTCTGCTGATCACTTAAACTGGACAGCAGAGGTCCCCGATGAGTTGACACTCGTGTCAGCCACACGGCTTTCTCTATTTATCCAAGAAAATAATTATTTAACCAGTGGCAGAAACGTTTATTGCCGTTTCGCAGATGGTGTCTATTTATCGTGGCACCGAAGAGCTGCGGCTCTGCCACACAAATATATACAGAGAGATACTAATGAGTTTTACACAGTTTGATTTAAATCCGAAGATTACTGCAGGTATTCGGGCCTGCAATTATAAAACACCAACCCCGATCCAGGAAAAAGCGATTCCCGCGATCCTTGATGGCCGTGATATCATGGGCCTGGCCCAGACCGGTACCGGCAAGACCGCAGCCTTTGTCCTGCCCATTTTGCAGCGTTTGCTCAATGGTCCGCGCGGCAAGGTCCGGACCCTCATCGTCGCCCCGACCCGTGAACTGGCAGAGCAGATCAACAGCGACATCACTAAGCTGGCTCGCCAGACAGGGATTCGCAGTATGGCGGTATACGGCGGGGTCGGCAAGCTGCCCCAGATCAAAAAGATCCGGTCCGGCGTTGAGATCGTTGTCGCCTGTCCCGGCCGTCTGCTTGATCATTTGCGTGACAAGACTTTCAACCTGACCAAGGTGGAATATCTGGTCCTCGATGAAGCGGACCATATGTTTGATATGGGCTTTCTGCCGGACATTCGGCGTATATTAAATTTTCTGCCCGGCGACCAGCAGACGCTGCTGTTTTCCGCCACCATGCCAAGCGAAATTCGCAAATTGGCTGAAGATATTCTCAATAACCCGGTCAGGGTGCAGATCGCTCATAGCCGACCCACAGCCACCGTGTCGCAGATGCTTTTTTCGGTTGAGCAGAATCGTAAGATGACCCTGCTGAAAGACATCATGGCCAAGACCGATATGGCAGCAACCCTTATTTTTACCCGGACCAAGTACCGGGCCGAGAGTCTGGCCCGCCAGCTGCATAAGGCCGGTTATGCCGCCACCTCGTTACAGGGCAACCTTTCACAGCAAAATCGTCAGAAAGCCTTAAACGGTTTTAAGCGCGGCCAGTTCAAGGTCCTGGTGGCTACGGATATTGCAGCGCGCGGTATTGACGTGACCGGCATTTCCCATGTGATCAATTACGACGTGCCTGCCACGGTGGATGCGTATACCCACAGGGTAGGCCGCACCGGCCGTGCATCCCGCACCGGCGAGGCCTTTACCTTTGCCAGCCGCGAAGACAGGAAGATTATCAGCCAGATCGAACGGACTTTGGGCAAAAAAATAAAGCGGAATAATGACCCAGACCTTGCTGTAGATAATACGATCAGCACGCCACCTGCAGGGAATCCTGGCAAAAAAGTGTGGCACAAGGCGAAGAAAAATGGTCGTCCTGCAGGCGGTCGCAATGGGCGTCCGTCCGGCAGAGGTGCAAGCTTTGCCGGCGTGGAAAAACAGGAGCAGCCGCCAGCCAGGCATCATAAGGCAGGCAGCAGGCAGAAAAGGAAGCAGCGCAGGGCAGCCATGATGGTAGACGGCTCCGGCAACCTGTTTCTGAATCCGTAAAAGGATGTTATGGTACAGAAAATAAACATTTACTAAGGATAGAGTCTTGGCCAGAACAAATTATTCATTTGAGAAGCGCCAGAAAGAATTGGCAAAGAAAAAGAAGAAAGAGGAAAAAAGGCTGCGCAAGCTGGCGAAGAAGAATCCTGTCGAGGAAAGTGACGACCTTCCTCAGCAGGAAGATTAGTGGTTTAAAAATTGTTTTTTCGAAGTCCTCGCTTATCTGTTTTTTATGTAAGGAAACAATTTCGTGAAACCACTTATACCCGTCAAGCGAGTACTGAACTGAGTCCCCGAATGGGGGCTAGTGCCTTAACCCAGATAACAGCTGTAAACTCTTTTTTAAAACCCTGAAAATTATATGCCACGGGGCGTGTTCCTGTGGCTTTTTTCATACACAGCGTCTTAAGGTCGAGACGAGATGAGTTGATCTTAAGGTACTGCGTAAATTATGAGGAAACCAACATGATAACCGCATCCAATATTGCTCTCGCCTATGGCAAGAGGGTCATTTTCCAGGACGTCAACATCAAGTTTACCCCTGGAAATTGCTACGGCCTGATCGGTGCCAACGGCGCCGGCAAATCCACCTTTCTGAAGATCCTGGCAGGTCAGCTTGAGGCTGATCGGGGCGAGGTCAGCAAGGGGCGGAGGGAGCGCATAGCAATGCTTAACCAGGATCAGTTCGCCTTTGACGAGTACACAGTTTTTAATACCGTGGTCATGGGTCATAAGAAGCTTTACAAGGTAATGGCAGAGCGTGAGGCCCTCTATGCCAAGGCTGATTTTACCGACGAAGACGGCATCCGTTCCGGAGAACTGGAGGTCACGTTTGGTGAAATGAACGGCTATGAAGCGGAGGCAGAGACCGCAGTGCTGTTAAACGGCCTTGGTATCCCGGAAGAGATGCGTCAGAAAAAGATGAAGGAGCTTGACGGCAGCGATAAGGTGCGTGTGCTGCTGGCCCAGGCCCTGTTCGCTAACCCGGACATCCTGCTCCTGGATGAGCCCACCAACCAGCTCGACCTGGAGACCATTAACTGGTTGGAGGCTTTTCTCTCCCGCTTCCAGAACACAGTGATCATCGTCTCCCATGACCGTCATTTCCTGAACCAGGTCTGCACCCATGTGGCGGATATCGATTATGGCAAAATCCAGGTCTATGTCGGCAACTATGACTTCTGGTATCAGGCCAGCCAGCTTCGTTTCCACCAGAAGGAGACCGAGAGCAAGAAGGCCAAGGCCAAGGCGGCGGAGCTCAAAGAATTTATCCAGCGCTTCAGTTCCAACGCCTCCAAGGCCAAGCAGGCCACCTCACGGAAGAAGCTGCTTGAGAAACTCACCCTTGAGGACATGCCGATTTCTTCCCGAAAATACCCCTATATAGTCTTCAATCCGGAACGTGCCTGTGGAGACGTTATTCTGGAGATCGATGGTCTTTCCAAAAAGATCGACGGAGTTCCCATGTTTGAGAATCTCACACTTACTGTCAACAAGGGCGACAAGATTGCCTTTGTCGGGACTAACAGCCTGGCAAAAACCACCCTGTTCCAGATTCTTGCCGGAGAGCTTGAACCGGACAAAGGCAGTTTCCGCTGGGGAGTTACTATCAAGAATGCCTATTTCCCGAAAGAGAATAATGCCTATTTCAATGAGGACCTGGATCTTATCGGCTGGCTGCGCCAATATGCACCTCCCAAGGAGCATGAGAGTTTTGTCCGCGGATTTCTGGGCAAAATGCTTTTTGTCGGAGAAGAGGCCTTGAAAAAAACCTCGGTTCTTTCCGGTGGCGAACGAGTTCGCTGCATGCTCTCAAGAATGATGCTTTCCGGCGCCAACGCTCTCATTCTCGATGAGCCCACCAACCACCTCGACCTTGAGTCAATCACCTCATTGAATAATGGACTTATGGCTTTTTCCGAGGTGGCGCTTTTTGCCTCCCATGACCATCAGATTGTGTCCACCGTGGCAAACAGGATTGTCGAAATTACGGCCGACGGCATCATTGATGTCATGATGGACTTTGATGAGTATCTGGCAATGAAGGAAGCGAGTTTGTCTGAGGATGAAGGTCTTCCAGAAGAAGATAATGAATACATAGACAGGCAGGCTGCCTAACCTGGAAAATTCACGGAGAATGAATTTTGGCGCTAAAACAATCCCGGCCCAAGCGTGAATATCCTCAAAAACGGACTGCGAAGGGCAGGCTGCCGGCAAAAAGTGTACGAGATGCCAGGGATAAGGAGTCCAGCGGCGGGAAACCAGCGGCTGTGACCTTTGCCGGTTTGCTGAGGCCGCTCATTAACAAGCCTGCCAGACCGCAGGCTCCGGTCACTTTGCAGAGTTCGCCCCTGGCCCATCTCGATTACCAGGAAGAACTCAAGATAAAGAATCAGGCACTTGCCCTGTTCTGGAAGCATTTCCGGCTGCCGGGAAAACCAGAACCAATAATTGCTTCCCCCAAACCACGCAGCTACCGGACCACATCCAAACGCAAAACAATTTTCAAGGGTAACACCCTTTACCTCCTGTTTAACGACCGGGCGCTCCGCTCCCAGAAAAAGCCCTTTGTGGAATCTCCCCTGGAGCCCCGGGAACATGGCAGGATCTTTGAGTTCCTGCAGCAGAAGATCAGCGAACCGGCATTTAAGCTGGTCGCCGGTCACCTGAACTATTTGATCATCCGCGGCAACTATACGGAGCGGGCCGTGATCTTCAATGTCGATACCTTAAACGGCCCCCTGGTCCGCAAACTGAAGCTTCTGGCCGGCCATCTCCAGAAACTGCCCGAAACAGTAAGCTCTGCCTATATCTATCCGGACCCGAGTTGTTCAGAGTATTATCTTGAGGAAGGGCAGCCCTCCGATATCCTGCAGTTCAAGAAACTCTTCGGCAAAACGGATCTTAATGTCAGCCATCATGGCCGTCGTTATTCCTATCATCCCACCTCGTTTTCCCAGGTCAATGAGGCCATGGTGCCAGCGATGCTTGACATGGCCCAAACGCTGCTTGAGCCGGATCCGACTGGAACGCTCCTGGACCTTTACTGCGGTTACGGTCTGTTCAGTCATTTTCTGGCGCCGGGCTACAAACAGGTGGTGGGGATCGATGCGGAAGGCCCGTCCATCCGGGCTGCCATCTCCAATAAAAAGTCCAACCCTGCTTCAAAGAAGGCACGCTTTCTGTCCCGCCGTATTACGGCAAGAAGTGTTGCGAAAATCCCGCTTCCCGATGATCTTGGCGCGGAGACAATTCTGCTTGATCCGCCCCGGCAGGGGCCCACAGGAGGGTGTCATTGCAGCATTGAGCCGCCGTGAACCGCAGAAAGTACTCCACATTCACTGCGGCTTGGACCAGATCCCCGACTCTCTCAGGCAGTGGAAGCAGTATGGCTACAAGGTCCAGCGTATTGTGGTGCTGGATATGTTTCCCGGTACGGCAGGCCTTGAGGTCCTGATTCTGCTCAGCAGGCCGTAGATTCCGGACTTTCTGATAATGCAAGCCCGCCCCCTTCACTCTTTGTAACATCCCTCCATTTTTATCAACTGCTTGACAATTACCACAATGTAGACATATAATACTGAAGGTGCCACATTGTGGCACATAGCATGCAGACCTATTTTTCTAACAGGATGGAAAATGAGCCTGACAAGCAGCCAGATTATTGCTCAAAACGAGCAAAAAGTAAGGACCAGGTATCTATCTGCGGTTCAGCATTTAGATAATGGACCGCTTCCCGGTTGGTTCAATGATTTCCTTGAACAAAGCGTTCTGCCCCTCCTTGTCCGGGTAGGTTTTGACAGGGAGATTGCCGGCAGTATATTCAGAATTTCGGCCCCCGCCTGGAAGTCAATGGGACCGGTAACAGACCCCAAACTCCGGCTGCACCCGGCTTTGTCCAGGGATCTCCGGGAAATACGCCGGGATATTGTACCCCATCCCATCACTTGGATTATTCTTCCCCGGGCCCATTCGTTTCTAACAAAAGAGGATTCTCACTGTTTGATAGTATACCTGCAGCATCTGGGCAGAGAGACCAACCTTGCATTTGAAAAAATCCTGGCGCGGATACTGATCGAATTTATAGGTAATTACAGCCTTAAATTTATCAGTTCAAGCCTGCCGAAAAAGCAGATGATGGAGGCTATTTTTTACGGATATGCAACAATGTTCTGGAAAAATCTCCAGCAACCGCCTCCTGGCCTGGAGGATTTACTTATTTTCAGAAACTATCTTTCCTGGGCAAGGGCCTTCAAAAATAGAGTGTCCTGCAAAGACGCTGAAAAGGAAGCTGTCATTGCTGAAATGGAGGGAATAGAAAACAAAATCCTGCCCGACCAGAATGGACGTACCCTGGCCTGCAGGAAAAACCTTGATGCAAGCAGGTTGCTCATTACCTTGCGGCACGGTCGTCCCGGCATTAACCATGCTGTTCGACATTTCACCATGAACAGCACATCATTGTACGGCAGCAGTCATGATCAGTTATCTTGCAGAACATTGCCAAGGCAAATAAATACTCTTTTCAGAGAACTGCGGAACAGTTATGACCGTGAGACTCCAAGGACCAGGGAGTCTATTCATGCCTTTCTGATGGAGCTCAAGACTGCTTACAACCCTCGCACAGTTCGCCCAAACCTTTCCGGGCAAACCGCTCCGGACAACCTGGCTTTTACACAAAGACGTATGGCCTGCATGGTACAGGACTTCAGCCGATCTCTGCACTGACCTGTTTAACATGGGGCTTCCGCGCCCGGATTTTTTTCATAAATTGTCAGTTGGCAATGCTTTTAACACGTCCAACTGCACCGCTTTCCAGGCGGACCTTAATGCCATGGGGATGCTTGGGGGATTTTGTTAGGATGTTTTTGACAATTCCTTCTGTGAGTTTTCCTGAGCGCTGATCTTTCTTTAAAACTATGGAAACCTTTGCTCCCGGTTTTATATCTGCCCGCTTTGTCCCATTCATACCTCACTCCTTGTGCCTTTCGACTTTAATTCTTCACTCTCTTCAATTTTCATTCTTCATTTAAGCCTTCAGGCTTTGATTATCCGATCCAACTGGTCTGCCAGGTCTCCTATTTCGGTCTGCCAGTAATGCCGGGAGCCGAAATCCTCATTTACCCTGGTTTCGCCGTCCTCGGCAAACTGGTGGGCGCACCAGGCCGTGTAATGAATATAGCGCATGGCCCGCAGCGGCTCGATCAAACGAAGACTGCCCATGTCAAAATCCCTGAACATCTCGTAGCCTTCGAGGAATATTTCGATCTCAGCCAGTGAGTCTTCCCGATAGCCGGGGAGCAGCATCCATAAATCCTGCACCGGTGGGCCCACTACCATATCGTCAAAGTCGATGATATAAAAGGATTCGTCCGGTCGGTATATGAGATTGGAGAAATGGCAGTCACCATGGATGCGGATCATCTCGGTATTGTTGAACAGAGGATTGATTTCATTTATAAGGTTGTCGGTCAGGTCTTTGAACTGGGCCAGCATATCTTCAGGCATGAAGCTGCCTGCGAGGATATAGTCAACCTGCTGCCTGGTTGACCTGTCCGGCGCCATGGTAAGCCGTTTTTTTGGCAGATGCATGGCGCCAACGTTGTGGGTGCGGCCCAGCAGGTGGCCCAGTTCCAGCCACTGGTCATCATTGTATTCATCAAAGCTGCGGCCGCCCGTTTTGGGAAATACGGCAAAAGAAATGTTTTCATACCTGCCCAGACTGGAGCCGTCCCGGAGCAGAAGCGGCTTGATTACGGGAATTTCCTGGCCGGCAAGCTCAAGGAGGAAATCATGCTCATCCTGCAGCCCGTCCTGCGACCAGCGGCCGGGCCGGTAGAACTTGGCAACCAGGCCGGAGCCGTCCTCGGCCTCCAGTTCGTAGACCCGGTTGATATAGCTGATCAGAGGGCGGCAGAGATTGGTGCAGCGCAGGTCCAGGGCCTTCTCCACCAGGGTGATAATAATGTCAGGGGTCAGACGGTGAAAGGCGGTCTGCTGTTTTAGTTTTCCGTTTATATTCATCTCTTTTTTTCCTACACCCTTTAGCCTTTAAAAGTTTTTCCCCTCGAATCCTCGAACCGTTGTCGTCATACGAACCTGACGACGATTGACAGACACCTTGAAACCTTATTTTTTCACATACTCTTCGCGCACGGTTTCCAATTCCTCCCAACGGTCATAGGTCTCTTCCAGCAGTTGTTCCAGTTCACCCAGTCTGGCTTTGGCTCTGGCCACTTTATTTCCATCATCCTTGTAAAAGGATTCATTAGCCATTGTTTCGTAAAGCTGCTTCTGTTCCTGCTCCAGAGTTTCGATCCGGCCGGGCAGGTCTTCCAGTTCCCTGGTCTCCTTGAAAGTCAGCTTGCGGGGACCTTTAGATTTAGCTCTAACCCGTTCCTTTTTTTCTTTCTTAACCGGGGTCACCTTTTCCTGTTGAGTGTGACCCTGCCGGAGCCAGTCATCATAACCGCCGGCATACTCCTGCACGTGGCCTTCTCCTTCAAAGACCAGAGTGCTGGTTACAACGTTATTGAGAAAGGCCCTGTCATGACTGACCACAAGCACAGTGCCGCTGTACTCCATAAGCAGCTCTTCAAGCAGTTCCAGGGTTTCAATATCCAGGTCATTGGTCGGCTCGTCCAGCACCAGGACATTGGACGGCCTGGCAAAGAGCTTTGCCAGGAGCAACCGGTTCCGTTCGCCGCCGGAAAGGATACTGACCGGTGAACGGGCCCGGTCCGGGGTAAAAAGAAAATCGCGCAGATAACCGATGACATGACGGTTTCGGCCGTTGATCTCGACGAAATCGCTGCCATCTCCCAGGTTGTCGATAACGGTTTTTCCTGCATCCAGCTGGGCTCGCTGCTGGTCGAAATAAACCGGCAGCAGGTTGGCACCCAACCGGACCTGGCCCTTGTCCGGGCTCAGTTCACCAAGGAGCAGACGTAACAGAGTTGTTTTTCCGGCGCCGTTGGGGCCGATAAGCCCGATTCTGTCACCGCGTAGAATCGTGTTTGAAAAATTCCTGATCACATTCGTGTCACCAAAACCATGGGACACATCCTTAAGTACTGCAACCAGCTTACCGGAAGCCTCGGCCTCGGTAATCTCCATCCGGACATTTCCCACCTGCTGCCGCCTGGCCTGATGTTGGCGGCGCATTTCAATAAGAGCCCGTACCCTGCCCTCGTTACGGGTCCGGCGTGCCTTGAGTCCCTGCCTGACCCATGTTTCCTCCTTGGCCAGTTTTTTATCAAACCGTGCATGTTGGCTGTTCTCTGCAGCCAGCATCTCCTCCTTGCGTCGCAGATAGGTATCGTAATCGCCGGGCCAGCTGCTGATGCTGCCGCGCTCCAGGTCCAGTATTCTGGTTGCCAGTTTCTTGAGCAGATCCCGGTCATGGGTGACAAAGAGGAGGGTACAGGAACTGGCCAGCAGAAATTCCTCCAGCCAGGTTATGGACTCGATATCCAGATGGTTGGTGGGCTCGTCCAGGAGCAGCAGATCAGGATCGCAGACTAAAGCCCGGGCCAGTTGTACCCTTCTCTTCATACCGCCGGACAGCTCGGAAAAATCCCTGTCTGCCTCAAGATGCAAACGGGAAAGCACTGTTTCAATCTGCTGCCTCACCTGCCAGACACCTGCCGTTTCCATCTCATGCTCCACAGCTTCCAATTTGGCCAACAGAGACTCGTTGTGATCTTCAGCCAGCCGGCTGCTCACATTCCGATGCCTGTCCAGCAAAGCCATGAATTTGCCAACCCCGCCTGATACAACGGTATAGACAGTACCGTCCAGGGAACCCTCTACCTCTTGGTCCAGCCGGGCAATTTTTATCCCCTGCTGCTTGATAATGCGGCCGCTGTCCTGTGGCTGCTCACCGGCAATCAGACGCATGAGGGAGGATTTTCCTTCACCATTGCGGCCGACCAGGCAGACCCGTTCGCCGGCCTCGATCTGCATGTTGATCCTGTCAAGGACCGGCAGACCGCCAAAGGCGAGCGAGACATTTTGTAAACTGATGAGAGCCATTTTTACAATTTTTTTGCTGTGTTTTCTAAATACATAAAAATCTTTTCAGTTTTTTGGGTTCCCTTATACGGCCCATGAAAGGGCCGGGTATCATTGCCCGGACAGGGCAATTATGACTTGGGCGTGGATTTTGTTTTGTTCCGCGGTGGCCGCGATTTCTTGCCGCCGCCCGGAGGTCTGCCGCCAAAACGTTTGCCGGAACTTTTGAAGCCTTTTTTCGAGGCAACCATCTTCAGGTCAGGCACCTTGCCATCCCAGACATACTGGATACCTTTCTCCTTGAACAGGCGCTTCACAGTGAACAGGTCCCGACCGGTGACAAGTGAGATTGCTACCCCTTCTCTGCCCATCCGCCCGGTGCGGCCGGTGCGGTGCACGTAGTTTTCGGATGCTCTGGGAAAATCGTAGTTGAAGATGTGGGTCACCCGGGAAAAATCAAGGCCGCGGCCTGCGACATCGGTGGCGATCATTACCTTGATCTTGCCCTGTTTGAAGCGGTTGAAGATCGAGGTCCGCTTACTCTGATCCAGGCCGCCGTGAATGTACTCCAGGGAGTTTACCACCCCTTTCAGTTTGCGGAAAAGGAGTTCGCCGTTTCGTCTGGAATTGCAGAAGATGATTGCCCCGGCCGGTTTTTCTTCTTTAAAATACTGTTTCAGCACCTGCAGTCGGTTTTTTTCAGAGAGAAAGCGGAAGCGGTGGGTGATGGACTGGGGCGAGACCTCCTCCAGGTTCAGCTCGATGCGGACCGGGTCTTTTAAATACGTGTTGGCCAGTTCCTCGACCTCGCTGGGCATGGTAGCGGAAAAAAGAAGGGTCTGGTACTCGTTCATGATGCAGGAGAGGATGAAGTTGACATCCTCAACAAAGCCCATTTTGAGCATCTCATCAGCCTCGTCGAGTACTACAATCCTGACCTTCTCCAGGGTGAGGGTGCTGTTGTAGAGATGATCGATAAGCCGCCCCGGTGTGGCCACCAGGATATGGACCCCGTGCTCCAGCTTGGCCTTCTGGATATCCATGGAAAAGCCGCCGTAGATGGCAAAGGGCGCAATGCCGGTATGCCTGCCGATGAGGTCAAGCTCGTCCACATACTGCAGGGCCAGCTCCCGGGTTGGGGACCAGGATAAGGGCCTGGATGCCGGGGATTTTGGGGTCAACCATCTCAGAAAGCGGGATGCCGCAGGCGCTGGTTTTTCCGGAGCCTGTTTCGGCCATGGCCATGAGATCGCGCCCCTCGCGGATCAGCCCATAGGTCTGCTCCTGGATGGGCGTCAGGTCGGTATAGCCCATCCCGGTCACGGCCTTCATCACTTCGGGACTGAGCCCGAGTTCGTCAAATTTCATAAGTAGAATACACCTTGTATCAAAAAAGCGGTTAGATTTGCGTTATTGTATTATTTTTGATTTAGGGACATTAGTCAGAAAAGATAAATCTGTCCCCATTATTTAATTAATTTTCTGTCAATCGTCAGCAGGGTTTGTTTGCTGATAATTAATAATTAAAATTTAAAATTGCAGTTTCTTATCCCTCCAGTCTCCAGTCTCTAGTTCTTATCTTTTTCCCTTGAGCCTTTCCTCTTAAGCTCTTTAACCTTTAACCTTTTACCTTTCTCCTTCCCTTTAACAATTTTAATTCCACTGACGCCGATGGTGATAAGCCTTTTTTTGTAGAGTGCGCCTATTGCCTTTTTAAATGTTTTTTTACTTACCCCGAACAGGGCGTAGATATCTTCCGGCGGGCTTTTATCAGTAACTGTAATCCTGCCGCCATGGTCTTTTATTGTCTGAAGAACTGCCCGGGAAATATCATCAACTTTTTGATAGCCTGATTGTTGCAGGCTCAAGTCAATTTTACCGTCTTCTCTTATTTTTTTTATATAGCCTTTGAGCTTCTGGCCTATGTCAAGCTTCTGAAACACTTCATTTTTAAAGACCATGCCCCCATGGGAATTGTTAACAACCACTTTATATCCCAGATCTGTTTGGTCATATATAATAAGATCCACCTCTTGCCCCTCCTCATAGTCCGGTGGCTGCAGACTGAGGAATTTATCAAGCTTTGCAGATGCGGAGATACGGTTTTTTTCATCAAGAAAGACAAAGACTACATATGATTTGCCTTTATCCATTCTGGCGTGCTGCTCTTTCTTCGGAACAAGCAGATCTTTTTGCAGCCCCCAGTCCAGGAAGGAGCCTGACGATGTATTTGCCACCACCCGTAATTTGGCAAACTGGCCGACTGCCGCATAGGGTTTCTGGGTGGTAGCCCGCAAGCGATTTTCCTTGTTTACATAAACAAAGACCTCAACCTCATCGCCTGGCCGGCATTTTTCAGGAACATGTTTTTTCTTCAGGAGAATATCCCCTGAATCACCACCATCCAGGTGGGCTCCATAGTCCCGCATTCTTTTTACCGTAAGCGTATTCAGCCTGCCGATCTGTACCATTTTCTTCCCTGTAAATTGTTACACAATAAGCGTTGTCAAAACTCTTTACGTGAATTATCCGGAATTGGTTCATATTCAACCTGCATTATACAGGAAAAAGGATTGCTTGGCCTAAAAGAGTTAAAGTGCCATTACGTCATCAATAGAGTATATGGTCACTTGACCATACCCATGGAAACGAGTTGAAGTATCATGTTGACTCTCTCCTGTTTTTATACATTTCGAACCTCACGTGAACTATGGAACAATTTCCTCAAATCATTGCGCGGGAACTGAAGCTCAGATCCCAACAAGTGACAGCCACCATGGCCCTGTTTGAGAACGGAGCGACGGTCCCATTCATTGCCAGGTACCGTAAAGAAGCAACCGGTATGCTTGATGAGACCCTGATCACCGCTGTCCGGGACCGGCTTGCCCAACTTGCCGAACTCGAGAAAAGGCGGAATGGTATTATCGTCTCTCTTACTGAACGTGCTCTTTTAACCGATGAATTGAACCAGAAGATTCTGAGTGCCTCCAACCTGACCATCCTGGAGGATACGTATCTGCCCTATCGTCCCAAAAGGAGGACAAAGGGCACGATTGCCAGGGAAAAGGGATTGGAACCCTTGGCTCAAGCTATTTTTGCCCAGGACAACAGACTGGTGCAGCCCGGCAGCTTTATTAACCAGGACAAGGAAGTCCTCACCATAGACGACGCTCTCGCGGGGGCCAGGGATATTATAGCTGAGTGGATCAGTGAAGAGGCTGCAACCCGGGCCCAATTGCGAAAACTTTTTGCAAAAGATGCTGCTATCACTTCTTCCGTGGTGAAGAAAAATGAAGAGTCTGGTGTCAAATTCCGCGATTATTTCAACTTGCAGGAGCCGGCCGCAAAAGCGCCGAGTCATCGTTTACTTGCCATGTTTCGTGGCGAAAACGAAAAGGTGCTGACTCTTTCTGTGCGTCCGCCTGAAGAAATGGCACTTGCAATATTGCAGCGTTTCTATGTAAAGGCAAAAAACGAATCAGGTCAGCACGTTGCCCTGGCAATGGAAGACTCGTACAAAAGACTTCTTGGCCCGTCCCTTGAGAATGAATTGCGCAAGAGCCTGAAAGACAACGCCGATCAGGAAGCTATTCGAGTCTTTGCCGGCAATCTGCGGGAACTCCTGCTGGCACCGCCCATGGGCCAGAAACGGGTCATGGCCCTGGACCCTGGATTTCGCACCGGAGCCAAACTGGTCTGCCTGGATGGGCAGGGCAGGTTGCTTCATTTCATCACGATCTTTCCGACCTTTTCCGAGCAGAAGAGTAGGGAAGCCGGCAAGACAGTGGTGGAGCTGTGTGAAAAACACCAGATAGAGGCCATTGCCATCGGCAACGGTACGGCAGGCCGCGAAACAGAAGCTTTTGTCCGTGCCCTGCAATTGCCGCCTGACATCCTGATTACCATGGTCGATGAAAGCGGTGCTTCAATCTATTCCGCCTCAGAAGCAGCCAGGGCAGAATTTCCGGATCATGACCTTACAGTGCGCGGAGCTGTCTCCATTGGCCGGCGTCTGCAGGACCCTTTGGCTGAACTGGTGAAACTTGATCCTAAAGTCATTGGCGTCGGACAATATCAGCACGACGTCAATCAGGCAGCCCTGAAAAAGAGCCTGGAAGATGTGGTGGAAAGCTGCGTCAACAGTGTCGGTGTAGAGGTCAACACTGCGAGCCTTGAGTTGCTCACCTCTGTTTCCGGTCTGGGTCCGGTTCTGGCGAAGAACATCATTGCCCATAGAAATGAGCACGGACCGTTTGCAACCAGACGCCAGTTGTTAAAGGTTCCGCGTCTCGGTGCCAAAGCCTTTGAACAATGCGCCGGATTCTTACGTATTCAGGGTGCGAAAAATCCCCTTGATTACAGTGCAGTCCATCCCGAACAGTACGCTATTGTAGAACAAATGGCCAGGGATACCGGCTGCACGGTTGTCGATCTGATGAAACAGGAGACTGTCAGAAAGCAGATAGATGTGGGGTGCTATGTCTCGGACTCAGTAGGTTTGCCGACCTTAACCGATATCATGGCGGAACTTGCCAAACCTGGCCGTGACCCCCGGGCCGGGTTTGCGATCTTTGCTTTTGCCGAAGGGGTCAACTCCGTCGAAGATCTGCAGCCGGGGATGAAACTTCCGGGAATCGTCACCAATGTCACGAAATTCGGCGCCTTCGTCGATATCGGCGTCCACCAGGACGGCCTTGTCCACATCAGTCAACTCGCTGACCGCTTTATCAAAGACCCGGCTGAAGTTGTCAAGGTTCGCCAGCAGGTCATGGTCCGGGTGCTTGAAATTGATCTCCCGAGAAAACGGATAGCGCTTTCATTGAAAAATGTGTAAATCCTTTAACCGGAATTCAGTCAGTTACAATTAACTAATATGGAAAATTGAAAAATATGGCCCCAAAAAAATATTATGCAATCGCATCCGGCCGTAAGCCAGGAATTTATGATAACTGGCCGGCCGCACAGGCTCAAGTGGCAGGATACCAGGGCGCAAAATTCAAAGGGTTCCCAACCAGGGCAGAAGCCGAAGCATGGATTAAAAATCCGATATACAGTCCAGCAGCCGTAAAAATAACGGGCAAGATCAGACCTTCAATTGCAGAGACCACTCCCCAAACCGGCCCCAAAACCGGAGAAGTGACGATTTACACCGATGGCGGTGCCCGCTATAACCCCGGCCCCGGCGGTTATGGAATCGTCCAGATTTACAAGGGTAAGCGGAAAGAACTGTCCGGCGGCTTTAAACTGACCACCAATAATCGCATGGAGCTCATGGGCTGCATTGTCGCCCTGCGGGAACTCGAGCACCGTGATAAACCGGTGACGCTCTATTCCGATTCAAGTTATGTTGTGAACGGCATCGTCAAGGGGTGGGCAAAAAGCTGGCGCAAAAAGGGTTGGATTAAATCCGACAGAAAGCCTGCCGTCAACCCCGACCTATGGGCTGAATTGCTGGACCTTGTTGAAGGTCTGAATATCACCTTCAAATGGGTAAAAGGCCATGCCGGCAATCCTATGAATGAGCGCTGCGATGAATTGGCGGTGGCTTCCGCAAGGCAGGATGGATTGCCGGTGGATACCGGGTATAAATAAGAATTATCGGCATACGAAACTGCCGATGATTGACAGGGAAGGGAGAATAGGGAATTAAGGTAAAAGGACAAAAGAAAAGAGGATTATGCAGATCTGGGTTGATGCCGATGCGTGCCCCAACGTTATCAAAGAAATACTGTTTCGTGCTGCCGAGCGGGTGCAGACTTCTCTCATTCTGGTTGCCAATAAGACCTTGCGAATCCCTGTATCGAGCTATATCAGCTCGATTCGGGTGGGGGCCGGCCTCGATGTTGCAGATAATGCAATAGTTAAGGAAATGGAGTCCGGCGACCTGGTAATCACCGCCGACATACCCCTGGCTTCCGAGGTGATAGGCAAAGGCGGCTATGCCCTGAATCCGAGGGGAGAATTTTACTCCAAAGAAAATATCGAAGAGCGCTTGACCCTGCGAAATTTCATGGACGAATTGCGGGGAAGTGGAGTGAATACCGGTGGGCCAGCCACCCTCAACCAGAAAGACCGGCAAGCCTTTGCTAACCAGCTGGACCGTTTTTTAGCTACCTGCAGGAATAGGGAATAGGGAATTGTGAGTAAGGAAAAAGGAATGAAAAAAGATATTTGTGGTGATTTTTTCTTCCATTTGCAGAAAAATCGAAGATAAGAGGGCATGAAAGACCCAATTCCCCATTCCTAATTTCTCAGCCCCCGGCTAATTTTGCCTTAAACCCCAACTTTATTAAGATATCGATCAGGACTTCGCGCTGATCTCCCTGGATTTCAATTATTCCGTTTTTGACTGCTCCACCTGCTCCGCACTTCTTCTTGAGCTGTTTGGCAAGATTTTTGAGTTCTGCTTCGGCGAGGGGTACTCCGGTTATCAGGCATACCCCGCTGCCCTTGCGGCCTTTGGTCTGCCGGCTTACCCGCACCACGCCGTCGCTCTGTTGCTGACTTTTCTTTTTACAGCAGCAGCACTGCTTAACCGGATGTCCGCAGCCGGGGCAGGTTCGACCCGTATCGGTCGAGTAAACCAACCCTTTTGTTTTTTGCTTTTTCATCCTTAATTCACAATTCTTAATTCCCCCTTCCCTCTTCCCTGTCAATCATCGGCAGTTTCGTATGCCGATAATTCCTCCAACAGTTCTGAAAATCCGGTAAGGCTCTTGGTTTTTTTGAGTCTGCGCAACTGTTTTGAAAAACAGGGATCCTTGACAAGAGAGAGAACTTCTTTCATTTTCCACAGTATCTGTTGATCACCACAGAATAACTTCTGGTAGAGGCTAAACAATTCCTGCAGATAATCCCGCAATTCTTCAGCCCTTTGTTCAGGTGTCGATAGGACAGAATAATTACCGCGCAGCCTTTGAAAAAGTAATGGATCCGCTATGGCACCGCGACCGAGCATCAGACCTGCGGCGCCGGTTTGAGAAAGAACCCGGTCTCCGTCAGCCACTGTCCATATGTCGCCGTTGGCGATAACCGGCAGCGAAGTTTGCCTGACCACGGCTGCGGTCACATTATGATCTGCGAGACCGTTAAATTGTTGCTGCACTGTTCGCGGGTGAACGATCAGGAAATCAATGCCGCAATCTTCAAACATGGTTATCAGGGAAAGCAGCTGGGAAGGATCGTCATAACCGGATCGTACTTTTACCGAAAAGCTGCCGAGGATGGTCTTTCGTAGACTTTTGAGCATTAACGGCAAATCCGCAGGCGCTTTCAGGAGTGCACCTCCTGCGGTACTTGTTGTCATCCTTCCGTATGGACAACCAAGATTGATATTCAGGTGTTCTGCACCAAGTTCCTGAACAGTCTCAGCAGCGGCAACCAGGAAATTGATGTTGCTGCCGATCAGCTGCACCACCAGCGGAGTTGTATTGCACTCATTCTCAGTTTCCCTCCGGTCGCTGTCCGAGATGCATTTTGGGATGTCTGCCTGTGCCCGGACATATTCTGTAAAAACCACATCAGGTCGAACGCGGTTTATGAACAAAGTTCGTAAGGCCCTGTTTGTCAATCCCTGCATTGGGGCAAGCATCAGTGGCCGGCAATCAGGCTCCCATGGTAGTTTCACAATGTGGCGTCCTGTCTGATTTTTTCGGGCTCTTTCACTTGTGTTTGCGACTTTTCTTCGCTCCGTTCCTGCTCGGTCGGCGCGGTTCCCCGCCACCGGGGGGCAGGATACTCTTGTCCTCCGAAGCGACCCAAACAAAACGTGATTGTGATTTACTTCCCTTGTAGGCAGGGACACGGTACCGCCGCACATGGAAGTCGCAGCGCATCAGGAGCTGTTCGTATTCCTTACTCGGTCCAGCCGACCACACAGCAAGACATCCCTTTTTGCACAGTGCGTTACGACAGGACACAATTCCTTCATAACCGTACAGACGGCTGTTCCCTGAATAGGTCATCGCGCTGGGACCATTATCAATATCCAGCAGAATCGCATCAAACCTGTTTTTGGAACGTGAGATAAGCTTGATGATATTGCCGGTCTTAAGCTCAACCCGTCCATCCGCCAGCGGCTGGCCGTTGAGTTCCCCGAGGAACTCACGATTCCATTCGACTACAGTATTCATCAGTTCACCCACCACCACTTCAGCGTCGGGGCTCAGCATATCGAGAGCCTGGCGCAGGGTATAGCCCATACCCAAGCCGCCGATGAGTATGCTGGGTGCCTTGCGGCCAGCCAGATGCGCACAACCCAGCCGTGCCAGCTCCAGTTCCGATTCATTGTGGCGACTGAGCATCAGGTCCTCACCGTCGATCTCTATCAGGAAATCACGGTCATGCTGATAAAGCACCATCTCGCCCCCGTCAGGGGTCCTGGCGGTAGCTATTTTTACTCTCGGCTTCATAGTGGCAGCATAAGTTGGGATAGATGAGCGGAACGTGTCTTGTGGTAGACCTAAAGATCCCTCATATCTTTCTTTGCTGCCTTCTTGGCCTTCTTGGCAGCTTTTTTTTCTTTTGGCGACATCGCCGCTTTCTTCTTAGTCGCCTTAATACTTTTGTGTTCTTTGGCCATGATTTTCACTCCTGGTAATTAATTGATTTAAAATTCAACATTTAATATTACTGTTTTTTCCCTTTACCTTTATCCTTTTGCCTTTCTCCGTTAAGGGAAATCGGGTTCGCAGATACAGGGTCTCGACCTTTTTTTTGGCCCACGGCGTCTTGCGCAGAAACGTCAGACTCGATTTGATGCTGGGGTCCTTTTTAAAGCAGTTGATCGCAATTTTCCTGCCCAGCCTTTCCCAGCCGTAGTGATCTAAAAGCCGGGTGACGATCATCTCCAGGGTGATGCCGTGCAGCGGGTCGTTGGGGTTGTTGGTCTGGCCCGTATTCATGTCGCTTCCTGAGCCAGGTAGAGTTTGCGCCCCACCCAGGCGTCGGTGGCCGCATACTGGATTTGCTGCCGGGTGAGCACATCCTTAGACCAGTTGGAGGTCTGCGCCCCCTTGGAGATGCGAATACCCAGGAACACTGCGGCCAGGCCCCGCAGGCCGTGGTTCTTGATGCCCGCCTTCCTGGCAAGATTACCCAGATCCATAAATCCGGCCGCCTTGAAATGGGACAGCTTTTTGAGCTCGCGGATGTCGTAGTCCAGGCTCACCCCGGCCTTTATGATAGACGCATCGGCCAGGATTTCGCGCAGCAGCTTGGCCAGGCCCAGGTGTTTGAGTTGGAAGATGAAAACCTCGTTATCGCCGGCAAGCTGCAAGAGCGAAGGCAGGTAGCTCTCCCCTTTTTTATAGGCAGGCCGCGTTTCCGTATCAAATCCGAGCAGGGTATGGCCGGCAAGCTTGCGCATTGCTGCGGTCAACTGGTCCCTGTTCCGGACTACGCTTATCGGCCCGGCCCAGCGTTTTATGGGGCAAGCGTTTATTTCATCTTTGCTCATCCGCCGGTCAAAACCGGGACGGCCTGTTTTGCTTTCAGTCATGTGGTGTTTTGGGTTAGTCAGTTTTTTTGTTCAGGAAGAGGATATCGAAAATGTGCGGCCCATCATAAGGCAGTTTGTTTTTTTTTGCCACCTCGATGCAGGAAAGAGGGGCAGGTTTGTAAATCGCATGAATTAAAAAAACGCGGCCAAAGGTTCTTGAAAGGCATTATCTCTGGCCGCTTCTATAAGGGTACTGTTTCTTGTATCTATCGTGCAACCTCGGTTACATTTTCCTTGCCGCATTTGCTGCATTTGACATGAACCTTGGTTTTCTCCCACGTATATACCTTTCTGTTACAGGAGGTACAGACGCAGTAGTCAGCAAGATCTCCTGGTTCACGCGGCAGGAGTTCATTCCCGCATTCCGGGCATCTCAGTTCAGGCATAGTGTTCACCTCCCTGTTTACATCATTTTCTTATCAACCGGCATTTCCTGTCGGGATTGACGGGAAGCGCCGGTGATTAGTAATTGTATGTGTTCTCTATACTAAAAAAGTATGGCTGAACAGCAGGTTTGTCAAATGGACTAAACAGGCGTGCTTTGGGATTTTCTGTTCAGCAACTAAGCTTTATACGTAGTGATTACAACATCAGCTGCTTTATCCCTGAGAGGAATCAATGATTGGTATTTTTCGGAACCGTACCAATTGTCTAATGTGGTTTGATCGGGATATTCGATAACAACCACGAGATTGTGATCGTGCTGTCCGGCAAGAATCCTGTCCAACTGTCCCCTGAAAATAATTTTGCAGTCAAAAGGAACAAGTGATTCCTGTACTCCGGCCATGTATTGCTGCCAGAGTCCGTCATCTTTTACCGTGATATGTCCCACAAGATATGCCGCCATCTGTCACTCCTCGATTTTGGGTAATAGTCGTTTCAGTCATTTATTTGATCCTTGACAAGTTTATACTGTAAAGTACAGCTTTAAGTCTAAGATGCATAAATAAAAAACACTTTCCGCAAGGGAGGGGAACAACATGATTTCAACGCGGTTTCTTTCTATCCTGCTTGTTTTACCGGGTAGTCTATTTATGCTCGCTTCCCTGGTAATGTGCATAGGCATGAGCAAAGGCGTTCCGGATATCCTCAGGACAAAATGGTCCGCCATGACCTATCTTGTTTTATTTTTCATGGGAGGTTACATAGCTTTTTTGCTCATTCAGCTTTGGGAGCTCTCTTTTCCGCTGGATTTATTGAGCAGCATTGTGTTTTTGGGCGGCGCAATTTTTGTTTTCCTGGTCATGCGGCTCACCGGCGTTACCATCAGGAAGATTGAGGAAAGCAAGGTGCGCTTAAGTGAAGCCAATGAAGCACTCATTGCAAAAAATACTGAACTGACGATTGCCTACGATTCCACCATTGCGGGCTGGGGAAAAGCCCTTGATCTGCGGGACAAGGAAACAGAGGATCACTCGCAACGGGTTGCAGAAATGACGCTGCGCACTGCACGGCTCTATGGCATGAGTGAAAATGAGCTCGTGCATGTAAGGCGGGGTGCGCTTCTGCATGATATCGGCAAGATGGGGGTGCCCGACTCAATCCTCCTGAAAGAAGAAACATTGACCCCCGAGGAAGAGAAAATTATGCAGAACCATCCGCAGAATGTATTTAATATACTCATGCCGATTGCCTATCTTCGTCCTGCCCTTGACATTCCATACTGCCATCATGAGAAATGGGACGGTTCAGGATATCCCAGAGGGCTCAAGGGTGAAGAGATCCCTCTCGCTGCCAGGATTTTTGCCCTGTCCGATAACTGGGATGCGCTTATTTCTGAAAGAAGGTATCGCAAGGCGTGGCCCCGTGAAAAAGTTGTGGAATATTTTCGTTCTCAGGCAGGAAAGCATTTTGATCCGGGCCTGGTGGATCTGTTTCTTGCCAATGTTTAGAAGGGTGGTCTCAGGGTTCCTTTTTTTTTCTGACATTCGGGCTGTTTTATAGAAATAAATCTGGCTTCATTTTAGGGTTTTCACAATCTGTGATGACCTCGAATTGTTGAAATTTGCAAGAATCTCCAGCCCCGCAGTCTTTAGTTTTTAATCTCTAATCTTTCCCCTCACCCCTGATCTTCACTTCTCAGTCCTCAGCCCTCAGCCCTCAAGCCTTCCTCCTCACCCTCGACTTTTCACTTCTCAGTCCTCAGTCCTCAGTCCTTCCTCCCTCAGTCCTTATCTTTTATCAACCTGATCTTTTTTAAACGCGGCAGTTTTTTTAATTGGTACTCTAATTTGGCAGCAGCTGATTTTGACTCGACCTGTTTTGAATAGACCAGCTTTACCGGCCTTCGGGAATCTGGTATACCGGGCTCCTTCCTTACCGGAATTGTGTGCCTCGATTCTCTTTTCCAGATCGTTGGTAATCCCTGTATACAATGTCCAGTCACTGCAACGAACCATGTAAACATGCCAGATGCCGCTGCCTTTGCTCATCTTTCCTTTTTTTACTCACTGATCCCGTAACGCCACGGGCGGCGCCAGAATTTCCGCCCAGATTACGGCATTTTGTAATTTGCGGCGGTTCATCATCATCGCCGCCGGCCTTTTTTGAAGAATGGTGGGCCGGGGTTTGGCGACCCCGGTCGGTGGTGAGATGGAAACCTTTTCCCTGCTGGTTATGGTTGGCTCCTGCTGCAGGGAGTCCTCCGCTGTCTCGATGAGTGATTTCTTTTCGTGTTCGTCGGTCCTCCGAGGCTGAGAGGGTGGCTGGAAATATTCATCGAGATCAGGTAGTTCCTCATCTTCGTCCTTTTCTTCGAGGGCGGCAAGTTGCTGTTGCATAATTTCAAGGAAACCTGGTTTTTTATCGGCAGGGGCCTGTTTTCTTTGATCGGTTTTGCCCATCTTGAGAAGAATTCTGCTTGCCCCCCACATTATCAAGAGCAGGATGAATGGTAATAGTCCTTCGAGAGTCATAGTTATTCCTTACATGTTGTTTTCTTGTTGCTGCTCATCTTCCGGCCAATAGTTATTTTGTGCCGCCCTCGGGCTCGGTATCCCTGGCTGCCGATGCTATCCCTCATTTTGGTGTCGGCCACGATATTTTTCATCTTATAATAGTCCATGATTCCCGAACTGACCATTTCTGAAGGCCTCAGCCATGGCCAGCGGTACCTCGGCCTCGGCCGCCACGACCTTGGCTCGCATCTCCTCAACTCTTGCCTTCATTTCCTGTTCGACCGCAAAGGCCATGGCCCGCCGCTCTTCGGCCTTGGCCTGGGCGATCTTTTTGTCCGCTTCGGCCCGGTCGGTCTCCAGCTCGGCGCCGATATTCTTGCCGACATCAACATCGGCAATATCAATGGAGAGAATTTCATAGGCGGTGCCGGCATCCAGCCCCTTGGCCAGCACGGTTTTGGAAATGGAGTCGGGGTTTTCCAGCACATGTTTATGGGTGTTGGCTGAACCGATGGTGGTCACAATGCCCTCGCCGACCCGGGCCAGGATCGTCTCTTCGCCTGCACCGCCGACCAGTCGATCAATATTGGCCCGGACCGTAATCCGGGAGATGGCTTTCAACTGGATGCCATCCTTGGCCATGGCTGCTACCAGCGGTGTTTCAATTACCTTGGGGTTTACGCTCATCTGCACTGCTTCAAGGACATCGCGACCGGCCAGATCGATTGCCGCGGCCCTATTAAAATCAA
>PVMK01142723.1_pt1 | contig 42214 bp, 46 predicted proteins | sample 1853481 | NCBI WGS metagenome assembly PVMK01 (sample SAMN08533507, study PRJNA380276) | Marine sediment metagenome, whole genome shotgun sequencing project.
TCATGGAATCAAGGTTTGTATATGGATACCGATGAGCAGATATTTGAAAAGATCAACTTTTTTAGGTCAATATGTGGAATACGACGACCAAAGTTTATTCTCTGTACGGACGAACCTGAATCTGCAAGTTCTCTATCGGAAGAACGAGATGTTTTGCTGGTGAGTGCTGAAAAGGAAGTCGAATGGTTAATTCTTCAACAGACGGAATTCCTCATTGGGGCGGTTTCGACTTTTACCTTCACTGCAGCAGGTTTCCAATCTATTCCTTATGTATTTGCAAACGAGGTAATTAATGATGATTTCCAGGAACGCGTTCAAGCGGGACTCGCCAGTTCATTGTGAAAGTTTGTGGGTCGGTTGATTTGTTACTTTACAAACCTCATAGGCACTGTTTACGGTTTAAATGCTAACTTTAAAAGTGAGATTCGGATATTAATCTTGTTGGCGTATTTACATAACTCTTCAAGTAATAATATCTGCAATCTTTTGCGCAAGCCATGGGGCTGTCGAATATTTACCAGTGTCGACAGATATATATGAGCCAGTTCTCCTTATTCCGAAATCAAAGCGCCGATGAAGAGTGGATTTTGGGTCTGACAGTTTTCCCTGGCCCGCCGCAAATACCCAGCCACCCTGCAAATCAGAGTGATTAATGGCGTCCCTTATCCGTGCCACCCCCGGCAGAAGCGGCACCAGGTTTTGTATGATTAAAGCGGAGAGCTCCTGTTTATCGGTGCAATCCAGGGCAGGTGGAGCAGATGGCAAAATCTCTGAACTGTCTATAAGCAAACCCGCTGGATACCAAGAGAGATAAAAGTCCCGCTTGTTGTAGTTTTTAACATCACCGAACGGGCCGGTGGCGATAATGACGCTCTTTGTATCTACCGGATCACGTGTGTGCGCGAACAACGATAGGCGATAGCGATTCGACCAGGTTCCCACTGGCTCAAGTCCAGCGGTGAGATCTATGGCCATTCTGCCTTGCCAAAGCGCGTTGATCACGTAGTCGTAAGGGCCGTCTTTGTGGTATTCAGTATCTACGTACCACTGCCCATTTTTTCCTTGTGGAGAAACGGCCTTCACATAGGTGTTGATACGTTGTTCAATACGATCCTCCGCTGACAGGGCTTCCACGAAGCGGTCAGCGACCCAATTGGTTGCTACGGAGCGTTCGGGCACACGAAACCCGGCAACAATGTTTGGTGAGTCAGTGATATTGGTAAGTTCTTTTGACGTCAGTTTTTGGGCCCTACAGTCTGAAGCGTTAACCAGGTAGTGCCGTGCGTCCGGGTGTTGGCGCACCATCTCTGAAACATGTTTCATGTGAGCCCACATGGCATCAGGGTTAACTACCGAGTCCTGGTGACATAGGTAGATATCGTCACTGTCAGTCGTTTGGGTTTCCAGCGAGCAGCCTATCAATTCTTCAACAAGTGGTTTAAAAACAAGTCCCCCTGGTAATACCTCCTGCGCTGACTTTAGTGAGGGGTCTGCACTGTAAATATAGCCCAGGTGAATCTTGCCCTCATTCCAACGACTTGCCGCCGAAAATGGGCTGTCAGCGGTGTCGTAAAGGCTTACCGAATGGCCACGACGTGCCAGAACAAGCGCCGTGGCACTGCCCATAATTCCTGCGCCCAGAATCGCGATTCGCTTGGCTGTTTTCATTGTAGTTGGCCTATGAAGGAAATTTAATCAGACGATTGCCATTCCATTCAGGTGCTATTCTGGATGTATGAAGTGGGATTGTAGGGTTCGTCGGTGAAAGTAAGTAGAATAGAGTCTGCAAGTAGATACCTTTGTTGACACCAGATACCAGGTCCGAAGATCACTCCAAATGTACCGGGTTCCAGAACTACAGTAACCTCCTGATTGCTGTCGCGCATCAGGATCTCGATACGCCCGTGCAAACATACAAGCATTTGCTGCGCAGTGCGATGGCCATGCCCACCACGCGTGGTTCCTGATGAAGTGCTGGTTATGACGAAAGATCGACAGGGCTTGAATGGCATCTCGTCAAAGTCAAACGGCAGCAGAATACCCCGTTTGTCTATATGCTGTACATATGAAACCAGCCTGGCTTTTCCACCAAAATACTCATTACCTGTATTTAATTCTGCAACCATTGCCAATGATGTCCCCGGTATTTATCTAGTTAACTAATTGTTTTGGAGCTACGTTCCTAAATTTTATGACTAAACATGTCAGCTCTGTATTTTCTCTACCAAACTTTTAATTTTAAAATTAGAAAGCCTGAAGAGGAATGGCAACGTCATGCGTATTTTTTCTCTGGTCGATAACATAGAATTCCACAACTCGCGCATGCATGCGACAGATACAGCATAAAACTGTGCATTTGAGAATGCCCAGCTTCTAGAGAGGCTGTCAGGCTTGTAGAACTTGAAGCAAAGCGTCTCTGGCACCCGTACAAATTCTCCCAGAAGCGACATGTGAAACAGCCAGGGCAAGTCGGGAGAAATTTCTCCCGCAGTTCGTGTTTTCATCCCGTTAATACTGCGTGCTTCATGCAAGCGGAAAATACCACGATTGGGTACCCACCAGAAACCCACTTTCCACAGCACTTTTAACCCTCGCTGTACCCTGTTTTCCAGGCCGTCCATTTCCTTGTATTTCCAATGCCTGGTATTTCCATTGTCCCAGGTCAGCAATACATCAGAGTAGGCCATGATAACCTCTTGCCTGTTATCCAGAACAGCACAAAGTTTTTCCATGTACTCAGGTGCCAGGATGTCATCATGAAATGCAAATACTACGTAATCTGCATCGGCCTGGTTGAGCAAAAAATTGCAATTTCCCACATACCCCAGGCGTTTTTCCTGTTTGATTACGGAGAAACGGGAATCGCGGTCGCAATGCTCCTGGCAAATCGCATAGGTGTCATCGTCACAAAGATCGACGGATATGATTACATCGAAATTTCTATGAGTTTGTTCCGACAATGAGTCAAGTGTTTCCTGTATAAAACTGGCAGCCTGATAGGCCGGCACCAGGGCCGTTACTTTTGTCATTCCGTGTCTGACTCAAAATAAGAACTCATCATACCGGACCCGATCCGATACCCATCAAAGCCGTACCTTGTCCCTTTCAAAGCTTTCCCGGTAAGACTCAGCGAAGTCCTTGCGCTGAACAATGTCCACTTTATATGGGAAATTACCACCCTCCAGTATTTCCTGAATTTTGCCCAGACTGGCGGAGATATCTTTTTTAGCATCCACCATTAAATCCAAATCTGAAAATTCTTCATGATCGCCGCGTGCACGAGAACCAAAAATCCAGACTGTTGCACCCTGATTATTCAGAGGATTGATCACCACTTTCTGAATATATTGAAATTGATCCTCTGTGAGTCCAAATTTCATGCTGTTTGGAGTTTCTTGAGCAATTGTTTTGCCGGGTTTAAAAAACTGGCTGCAAATGCAAAAACCTCTTCAGCCAGTTTTTCATTGTATGTGTGAGAAGACAGGTTTCTCTGATCAATAGATTTTAGCCAAAACCCGACATCTTCAATAAAACCATTTTGCGCCATTTCACGGATTACCTGTTTCGGCGCTGTCGCGGATGTTTCCATCACTTTTTTGGCGAATTTCCAGGAGAGTTCCACACAGAATTTGAATCGCTGGATGCTGGCATCGCGTGAAATATCCGTTTTCTCGACGGTCAAAGCCTCCTCCAGTGAAACCAGAGCTTTTGATAATTCATCTAAACTAACGGACATGAAGAACCTCTTTTTTATGAAAAAATCACTTAACTTTATCCCCCTCACAATTTAAAGGAGGGCGTAAGAGGTAGCAAGCCTTAATCGCGGTCTTGCTCAGACAGTCCAATTTCATACATCCTGTTCACAACCGTTGCCTACAGGTGATGACTTTGGTGGAATCACCGTGTTAAGTGCTATCCAATAGTTCTTGTGAGCTAAATGTTTCAGCGTTATCCGGCTTGGTTTTCACCGGGCCGGTTTTTTTAGTAAGCAAACATTTCTTGCAGACACGCACAAAGTTCTTTTCTGGTATTTGCATCAATAGCCCCCAACTTTTTTACCAATCTGGATTTATCGACTGCCCTGGTCTGATCGAGCAATATGAGTCCTTTCTTGCTCTTGAATTTACATACAATGCGAAAAGGGAACTCAAATCCTTTTGTCGTCATAGGTGCTGCCAGTACCGTGGATAGAGCCGACATTTCATTAGGTGAAATCACTACGCAGGGCCGGGTTTTGTTTATCTCTTTGCCTCTGGTGGGGTTGAGATCAACCAGCCATACATCAAATCGCTGTACCGATGCCATTACCATTCCAGTTCGTCGTCTGAGGCAATCGAGATATCCAGCCATTCTTCATCGGGTGGCTCAACTCCATTCGCGGTAATAGACTGCTCGATGATTTCCTCCCAACCATCTCTGACCTTTTTCTCGGGTGTTATTAGCAAGCCATTTTTGACTAATTGTAACTTAAGCTCTTTACCTTCCAAATCAGCCTGTTCAATCAGGGGTTTCGGAATTCTGATACCTTGGGAGTTACCAATTTTGACTATATGAGTCATCTTTGTACCTATTATGTTCTTACCTGATGTAACTATAATGTAATTACTTCGTGATTCCAATATTGGACGGGTATTTTTGTTTGGCACAGGTTTCATTAGTTCTCTGTTCTCCATGAACTAAAAATATACAAAAATGATTGTGTATTGAAAAGGGTGGAATGGGGATGCGATTAGATCTCCTACAGAAATCAACAGCGATTACTTACATGTTCACTGATTAGCGGTGTACCTTGAAACTATGGATTTGGGATGCACTGGAACCCATAAGCTTACGGCTTAGGTGAAAAAGACGATAAGGCGCTGCGAGAGTGGAATGGTCTTGCGCTGCGATTTCTTTGAGTGGTTACTTAACTCGGTAAACCACACCCCATTCACCCTGGTCTATTACTACCAGGGACTTCTGCCAGGAAGGCTTCCAGCCGCGTACCTTTGTGATACCGGCAGGTTGACCGAAGAAAATTACAAAGTTTAGCGATTCCGGTGCTAGTTTTTTCGGAAAACGTCCGACAACATTAACACTGTGCGGTAACAGGTGGTATTTGGCTCTGAGCAGGTAGTAATCGTTGGCGTTCTCGTCGCCGAGGATCAGGATGCGTGCTGTCTGATCGCCCAGTACTTCGCTTTTAAGCCTTTGCACATACAGGTAAATTTTTCCATCCAGATCAATGCTGGCGCGCTGCTGATCGTCCGCTTGCCATTGGGTTTGAAATGACAGGCTGACCTGGCGAAGATTGTTGGCGGACCAGCGAATATCGAGCAGTACCCAGGCGACAAGAGACACCAATCCGGCGGTGATCAGTAGCTGCCGCGAACCGATGGTTTTGCCAAAGCGCGAAAACAGCCAGAACAGCAACAAAGTGATGAGTAACCAGGCGGCAACCAGCAGGGGCAGGGAAACGATCTGCCGGTAGTCGCCACCGTGTATGAAATTGATGGATTGTTGCGACCAAAGTTCAAATGTTGTCCAGGCGCGCCAGGTTAATTTTAAACGGGTATTGAGATTGTCGGGTATTAACGAAGTTTCACCAATTTCCACGGCTTCGCCGCTGACTCCGGCAACAAGGAACCCGAACTCGGTGATTTCGCCCCGCCAGCCGGGTTCGGTGGCAAGGTCGATATAGTGTGTACCCGGTGCGGTGATTTCTGTCTTCAGTACGTTTTGGGTATCCTCGCCACGGCGCCAGAAAAAAGCCGCCTCTGCTGGCAGTTTGGGTGGCAGCCAGGTGTAATTCAACACGCGTTGCTCTTCGGCCTGAATGCTCACCGGTCCCAAAGTGGTGAGCCTGAAAGAATCACTGCAAAACTGTTGATAGCCACAACTACTATTAGCGCCAGCAGTGTGGCTATCAACAGTTTTGCAGTGATTCTTTCAGGCTTCACCACTTTGGATCTCCGTGGCGTTTTCATTTTCCGTCAAACTGGCCTGTGCTATCACAACAACCGCAAACAGAAGTGCCGGTATGAAATGCAGTGGCAGGCGGTTGATGGCGGTGTAGGTGTCCGCCCACAGGCCCTTGTCGGTAAATCCGAAAATAAATAACTGCGAGGCTATAAAAATCAGGATAAAACTCAAAGCGGTGCGCCGGGCCCTGTAGCCAGACACCACATTGGGTGATTTGAAACCCAGCAATAGACTGACAATGACAAATACCCACAATAGATTCCAGCTTCCCATTTTGAGGAAGTTGTCCCAATAAACATGCTGGATGTTATGCAGTTCAAGCGCGAAATTGCCGATAAACGGGATGGCGAGACGTCCGTTTACCATGCCTAGTTTGCCAATCAGCGGTATATCGATATGCGTAAAACCCAAAGCGAATACGATCAATGCTACGACAACGGCTGCCACTATCATCAGAATGGGTACCCGTGGACGGCAAGTCGCCAGGATCAACATCGCTATGGCTGCTAGTAACCATACTGCGCCCTCGTTTTTGACCCAGATGCTAAACAAAACCATTAAAAAGCCCAATAGCACCTGAAAACCCAACTTGCCAGGCTCGTCACGTGTGATGGCGCCGCGAATTAAAGCCACAAAACCCAGACCGGTAAAACCTGCCATCCAGATATCGGCGTAACCAGCCAGTGCCAGGTGGGTACCCAGCAGGGGGATGGAATAAAGAAGGTAGCAGGTGATCAGGCTGGCAGCCACGCTTAAACCGTGTTCGCGGCACTGTCCGTATATTGCCATTCCCAAGGCGAATCCGGCAAAAAGAACCGGAAGGTTGACCAGGGTTTCGCTCCAGCTACCCAAGCTCAGCGCTGCCCAGTATGGGACCACGGACGGGAAAAGTGGGTAGCGCCAGGCATCAATGGTGTAGATGTTTGACGACGTTGCTGCGGCCCAGTCTGTGGCGTTGACCACTGCTGTCATATTGCCGGCCATGAACCATACCTTGGCCCGGTAAATCCAGGCCAGCCAGGCATCCCAGGGGTAAACCGGCTGGGTAAAGATTTCCACGGCAATGAATACAAGGTGGACTAGCATCAAAACCAGCATGATGACTGTCAGGGTTTTCCCAAAGGTGTTCATGGGGGCAACTGGCGCTGTTTGTGAGGGTAGGGCTGTGGTGGTGGAAGAACGACGATTCCACCAAGCAGCAAAACCACCACTTGCGGCGAATACCAGTAAAAAAACCATCAAGCCGGGCCAGGAAACTTGCCCGGAGAATTTGTTGCCGGCCATGACCGCAATGAACAGGACTGCATAACCCAGAAAAAACCCGTAACCGGCTTGACGAAAACGGTTGACCTGACTGCTGTTGTTGAAATGGTTATCGGCGAAGGCCAGCCAAAATGTGCCACCCAGCCAGGGTAGTAATAAACCGGCGTACAGTGTCAGCAGGCCCACAGGTTCAGAAGTTGCTCAGGCTATGTTGCATCTGGGTTTACTGGTACCGTTTTTCATCCAGTTCGCCATGGTCCGAGCTTTGGTCAGCTTCGCGTGGTTTGCCCTGCATTTCACGCAGATCGGATTCAAGCAATCCAATACGCTGCACGAGGCGTTGCATCCTGATGGCGTTGCGGGATCGTTCTAAATCCATCACTAGTATTTTTAATACCAGAACAACGACACCAATGGTCAGCGCCAGTACCGGCGGATAGGCAACGCCAACGTATTTCGCGAAATTGTCAAAAAACGCCGGGAACAGGCCGAGCGAGACAAAAACAACAGCGGCAGCCACCCACAACAGGCCATAGCGCACGTGCAGGAGATCTCTGCGAATCAGGATCAGGATAACGATCGCTGCGACGATGCCGATAATGCTTGTTATTAGTGCGACCATCTGATTATTTTATTCTCGGGGGAGGCATATTATAAAGCAGTGCCGCTTCGCTTGTCTCGGGGTGGCTGAGGTTTATTAGGTGCTAACTAACCTCTGGCTCGGCTCGGACTTCCTCCCCAAGTCATTCTGGCTGATGGTGTGTCATGCCGCGCTTGGTGAAACTCAGCAGCAGGGTGTAGGACATGTAATAAATGACGGAAGTCCATGAATAAAATACCCGTGATACACCACTTCGCCGTGGCACCATGTCGACTTCTACATCCTTGATGCGAATACCGGATGCCTGCAACATGGCCAGTACGCCAACATCCTGGTATTCCAGCAGAGTCGCCTGCCAGGCAGCCAGTCTGCGGATGGCGCGACGGTCATAAACACGGAATCCCGAGGTCAGGTCTTCCAGTCTCAGGCCGGAGACCCGTTTCATCAGTGTCCAGGCAATTTTTCGCATAGCCGAGCCACGCCGGGTGCAGGCACCGATGGTGACGTCGGCCTCCTTGTTGATAATTGGTTGCAGCAGCGCCGGAAGTGATTCTGCCAGATGCTGGCCGTCCGCGTCCATGGTGATGGCGTAGGCGTAGTCATTCTTGATGGCGTAGCGAAGGCCTGTTTGGGTTGCGCCCCAGGCACCCAGTTGCACTGCCAGCGGGACGACCACTGCACCGGCTTGACGGGCTTTTAAAATCGTGTCATCGGTGCTGGCATCATCCACCACCACGATCGGGAAATTGCTGTGTTTCTGGATATCGCCAATGACGTGTGCAATGTCTTTGGACTCGTTATGTGCCGGGATAATGACGAGGCAGCGGGGCAGGGACAGCTCGGGATCAATGGTTGTTTTGTTATTGGATTCAGGTGTCATTGCTTTGTTGATAAATTTCTACCAGGCCCTCAACTGCGTAGTTGATTTCAAATTGCTGATCAAATTTTACCTTGCCTCGTCGACCCATCTCGGCCAGTTCTTCACGGTTTGCCGCCAGTCGTTTTAAAGCTTCAGCCAGCGCATCTGCATCTGCGGGCCTCACCTTGAGACCGGTAATACCGTCATCGACGACCCAGCCCATTCCGGAGCCTTCCACATCGCTAATTACGGTTGCCTTGCCAAAATACATGGCCTCAAGCAGTACCATGCCAAAGGCTTCGGTGCGTTCGATGGAGGGCAGGCAAAGACAATCGCAGTCCACCATTATTTGCGCCAGTTCATCGTTACTTAAAATGCCGTGGAAGGTTACCCTGTCTTGCAACTTTAGTGAAGCTACCAGTGACTTGAGTTGTTCAGACTGGTCGCCGTGACCGACCAGGTTGATATGGATGCCTGGTGTTTGGGCTGCGGCTTCGATCAGGTAGCGAAAACCCTTGTAGTAGGTCAAGCGGCCCACGGCGAGGACTTGCAGCGCGGATTTATGCTCCGGACTGCTGGTAGCGCTTCCAAATCTTTCCACATCCACCCCCAGCGGAACCACTTTGCATTTATTTTGCCATTTCATAAGGGGTTGGCTGGAATCACGGTACGGTGTAGATGTTGCCACGATAGTCCTGGCACGCTTCAATACCGCGTGTTCAAACGGTTGGTATAACTTGTAAAACAACTTCATGTGCCAGTCCTGTGCCGAAGTAATTACATCGGCGTGCCAGTGCACAACCCATGGAATACGCCGGGCTGAGGGCAGGGCCAGGACCCAGAATACGGAAGGGTTTGGCAGGTGCAAATGCAGGATATCCGGTTTGAATGTTTTTATCAGGCGCCGCAGACGCCATGGAAAGGCAGGGCTGATGGGTGTGTATAAAAGACGTGCCCACATGCCTGTCCTGACAATGTGAAACGTGTGTCCGCTGGCAGCAAAGGTCTCATCCAGCGTTTTAAATGACAATGAATGCCGGTGCACCAGCGCGGCGGATTTAATACCACGCCGCGCAAGCGCCACCATCGCATCGCGCATGTAATTCTCCAGCCCACCACTGAAAGGGGAAAAATATTTGCCGATGTGAAGGATTTTCAAATATCTGGCCGTGGGTAGTGGTGTGGGGGTACTAACTCCGTCGCCCCAGACTCGATCCGGTGTCCATTTGCTCTTGCATTCATCCCACGGGTGCCAGCCTGGCTGTGAAATGTCTGAGAGATTTGGGCTCCCAGGTTATTTTTACGCCGGGAATGTCGCTGATGTTGTTTCTCAGGTCCTCGAAAACCTCGATGATGTAATCGGCCTGGGCCTGGGTGTAAACGCGGCGTGGCATTGCCAGTCTGACCAGTTCCATCGCTGCCGGTTTTTCACTGCCGTCCGGTTGACGGCCGAACATGAAGGTGCCGATTTCGGCGGTGCGGATGCCACCCTGGATGTAGAGTTCAATCGCGAGGCTTTGGCCGGGGTATTGCAGTGGTTGGATATGCGGTAGCATTTTTTTCGCATCGATAAAAATGGCGTGGCCGCCTGCTGGTTTCATTACCGGCACGCCCAGCGCATCCAGCCCTTCGTTGATATACTGGATAGAGCGGATCCGGTATTGCAGGTAATCCTCATTGACAATTTCTGTCAGGCCGACGGCCATGCATTCCATGTCACGGCCATTGAGGCCGCCGTAAGTAGGGAAGCCTTCGGTCATGATCAGGCGCGTACGGGCTTTTTCCGCCCAGTCGTCGTTGTTCAGTGCCAGCCAGCCACCCATGTTTGAAAACGTGTCTTTCTTGCCGCTCATGGTCATGCCATCGGCATAGGAAAACATCTCGCGCACGATGTCTTTGACTGACTTATCCCTGTAGCCTTCCTCGCGAATTTTGATGAAGTAGGCATTTTCAGCAAAACGGGCGCTGTCGATGATCAACGGCTTGTTGTACTTGTCACAGATGGCTTTTGTACCACGGATATTGGCCATCGAAACAGGTTGGCCGCCGCCGGCATTGTTAGTGATGGTGATCTCAACCATCGGTATGTTGTCTGCCTCGGCTGCCAGCAGGGCTTCCAGCTTATCGAGATCCATATTGCCCTTGAACGGGTACTCCAGCGACGTATCGAGGCCTTCAGGAATCACCAGGTCGCGTGCATCGATACCGGCGTCTTCAAAATTGGCCCGCGTGGTATCAAAATGGGTGTTGTTGGGAATTATTTTCCCCTCGCCGTGGCCGTCTGCGACAACGGACGTAAGGATATGCTCGGCAGCACGTCCCTGGTGGGTGGGGATTATGTGTTTAAAGGGCATCAGATCTTTGACGGCGGCTTTAAAGCGGTAATAAGAAGGTGAGCCAGCGTAGGATTCGTCACCTTTCATCAGTGCCGACCATTGGTTTGTGCTCATTGCGCCGGTGCCGGAATCGGTTAACAGGTCAATCAGAACGTCTTCGGATTTTAAGGAGAAAAGGTTGTAGTTCGCATCCTTGATGAGTTGTTTGCGTTCTTCAACTGTGGTCATCCTGATCGGCTCGACGGTTTTGATCCGGAAGGGTTCGATGATGGTTCTCATAGCTGTTCCTTGGTGTGTTTGGGCTGTTTAAATGCAAAAGAGACCAGTTTAAACCGATCCCTTTTGAAGGTGTTCCATGTTTCAATACCGGGTCTGAAATCAGGGGTCAAGGCTGAACTCCTCTTCATGCATAAAGGCGGCGTGTCTTGGCGCTTTCTTGGTTTGGCTCCATTCCTCGATCATCGCCGGTGCTACTTCACTGAGTTTTTCCAGGGCTCCCGGGCGCTCGACATTGGCGCAGAGTTCCAGGCGGTGACCGCTGGGATCAAAAAAATAAATTGATTTAAAAATATAGTGGTCGGTCGGGCCAATGACATCCAGACCTGCTGCCTCGATATGTTCCTTGGCGGCTATCAGTTCGTCCATGTCTCCAATTTCAAATGCGATGTGTTGCACCCAGTTGGGTGTGTTTTCATCCCGCCCCATCGGTGGCGAATTGGGTATCTCAAAAAAAGCCAATACGTTGCCTTGTCCGGCATCCAGGAAAATATGCATGTATGGGTCGGGGGCCTTGGTGCTGGGAACCTGGTCTTCGGCAATGGCCAGTACCAGATCCATGTTAAGCACATCCCTGTAAAAGGTGACCGTTTCTTTTGCATCTTTACAACGGTAGGCGACGTGGTGGATTTTTTTGATATTCATAGGCTTTCCTGATGCGCTTACGCCGCGCCCTCTGTGTCGATCACGCCACGGCGTAACTGGTCGCGCTCCATAGATTCAAATAATGCTGTGAAGTTACCTTCGCCAAATCCCTCGTCTTTTTTACGCTGAATAAACTCAAAAAATACAGGACCAACCATGGTTTCGGAGAATATCTGCAATAAAAGACGCGGATCGTCATTTTCGGTGGAGCCATCAAGCAGAATACCTCGTGCCTGCAGTTCTTCGACCGGTTCGCCATGGCCGGGCAGACGTTCTTCCAGCATTTCGTAATAGGCCCCCGGTGGTGGTGTCATGAACGGCAAACCCCTGGCCTTGAGTGCATCCCAGCATTCAAGCAGGTCATCGCAGATCAGCGCTATGTGCTGGATGCCTTCACCGTTATATGCCATCAGGAATTCTTCAATCTGGCCGACGCCTTTGGATGCTTCCTCGTTCAGTGGGATGCGTATCTTGCCATCCGGTGCGGTCATAGCCTTGGACAACAGTCCGGTGTACTCACCCTTGATATCAAAATAACGGATTTCGCGAAAATTGAAGATACGTTCATAATAATTTGACCAGAATTCCATGCGACCACGGTAGACATTATGGGTCAGGTGGTCGATCAGCTTAAAACCGCAGCCTTTCGGGTGATGGTCCACACCTTCAAAAAAATTAAAGTCGATGTCGTAAAAGCTGCTGCCCTGGTCGTAACGGTCGATCAGGTATAGTGGCGCACCACCGATACCCTTGATTGCAGGCAGACGTAATTCCATCGGGCCGGTGGGTATCTCAATGGGTTGTGCACCCATTTCGATGGCGCGGTCGTAGGCGACATGGGCATCTTTTACCCGGAAAGCCATGCCACAGGCACAGGGGCCATGTTCTTCCGAAAAATAGGCCGCATGGCTTCCTGGTTCTTCGTTCAAAATGAAATTGATGTCACCCTGACGGAATAAAGTTACGTTTTTGGAGCGATGTTTGGCCACCGCCGTAAAGCCCAGCATTTCAAATACGGGTTCCATCACACCGGGGGTAGGGGATGCGAACTCGACAAATTCGAAGCCGTCCAGGCCCATGGGGTTTTCAAACAGGTCTGCCATTATTTCTCTCCTATTTTTTAGACCAGTGGTTCGAACCGTGCCTGGAAGAATCGCAAGTACTCAGGTTCATATACCATTTCCAGGCCTTTAATGGCGTCGCGGTTTTCAAATACCCGCACGACAGATTCTGCCACCACATCCATATGAGCCTGCGTGTAAACACGTCGTGGCAAGGTCAGCCTCACCAGTTCCAGTGCCGGCCGACGGTTTTTACCGGTTTCCGGGTTACGGCCAGCTGATACATTGCCGCGCTCCATGGTACGAATGCCAGCTTCCAAGTATAACGCAGCAGCGAGCGATTGGGCTGGATAGTCATCCTGGTCTATATGTCGCAGGAACTTGCGGGCATCGATGAAGATAGCATGGGATCCAATCGGGTTTACGATTGGCACACCGGCATCGCGCAACATGTCGCCGAGGTACCGAACCTGGCCGATACGCGCGGCCTGGTGTTCTTCCATGACGGCTTCCTGGATTCCCAATGCCATGGCCTCCATGTCGCGCCCGGCCATGCCACCGTAGGTATGCAGGCCTTCGTAGACCACGACCATATTTTGTGCTTTGCGGTAAACATCCTCGTCATTGCAGGCAAAGAAACCACCGATATTAACCAGCAAATCCTTTTTGGCGGACATCGTGGCACCATCGGTCAGGTCACAGATTTCGCGCAGGATGCTACGTACCGATTTGTCGGCATAGCCCTCTTCGCGTTCCCTGATGAACCAGGCGTTTTCGATGGTACGGGTTGCATCCAGCATGATCGGGATATCGTGCTTGCGGCAGTAGTTGTGCAGTTCGTGCAGGTTGGCCATTGAGAAAGGCTGGCCACCGGCCATGTTTACATTGCCCTCAAGGCTGATGTACGGCACATGTTCTGCACCGACTTCCTGCACCAGGCGGTCGAGCTTTTCCATATCGACATTGCCTTTGAAGGGATGCCGGCTTTCCGGGTCGTGCGCTTCGTCGATGATCACATCGACAAAGGTGCCACCGGCCAGTTCCTGATGCAAACGCGTGGTGGTGAAGTACATATTGCCAGGTATGAAATCGCCTTCCTTGATCATGATCTGTGAAAGCAGGTTTTCGGCGCCGCGACCCTGGTGGGTGGGGACCAGGTATTTGTAACCGTAGTATTCCTTGACGGCATCCTGCAGGTTATAGAAGTTTCTGCTGCCCGAGTAGGCCTCGTCACCCATCATCAGGCCAGCCCATTGCCGGTCGCTCATTGCGCCGGTGCCGGAATCGGTTAACAGGTCAATATAGACATCACGGCTGCGAATCAGAAACGTGTTGTAGCCTGCCTCACGGATGGCTTGTTCACGTTCCTCCCGGGTGGTCATCCGGATGAGTTCAACTGATTTGATTTTGTAGGGTTCTGCCCAGCTTGGGCGTTGGCTTCTCGTGTGCATGGTCATGATTTCACCTGATGTTTGTGGTAGTTAAACTGACTGATTAATGTTAATCATTATCTCCGAATATCTAAAAATATGTGTTTCTTAATTGACATTTGGTGTCGATTATTGAAACATTAGTTTTATTATATAAAGTTAAATGGAGAAAATGTTTAAAATGAATTTATCTGTATCTGACCGCAGGTTACTTCAGGCCTTACAAGAGGATGCGTCACTCAGCCAGATTGACCTGGCAGAGCGTTCAGGTCTGTCACGAACATCTGTTTGGCGGCGTGTGCGTGAGTTGGAAGAAGCCGGCGTGATCGAGGGCAGAGTCGCGTTATTGAACCCGAAAGCCCTGGGCTTGCAGATTCATGTTTTGCTGTCCGTTAGCATGGTTGAGCATTCGAATAAGGTCAGACGGTCGTTTGAGACGCATGTGGAGCGTCTGCCTGAAGTTATGGAGTGTTTTTCTGTTTCCGGTGAGCGGGATTATGTTTTGCAGATTATTTCCAGGGATATGGAGTCTTATAACGAGTTTCTTAATACAAAAATACTGCATCACTCGAGTGTGCGGTCGGCTAGTTCGAGTTTTGCATTACGGAGGGTGAAATATACGACGGCGCTTCCTTTTTGATTGGGCCTATGGATTCTTTAAGATTCGCACCATATGGTCGCCGCGACACGTGTACCTTCCCCCTGAGACACGCTGCAAGCCCATCCATGGGGCGCTTGGTCGCCGACGTCCTGTCGGCTCACAGTCTCAGGGGGAAGGTACACGTATCCCGGCTTGGTTTTGTGGATTCTGACGGAAGAATCCTCCCCGCCAGCAGCGTTTACGAGTGTAAGATAAGCACATTTTTACGAATTCGGAAAATCCATGACTAACTGGCAAAGATCACTCATCAGTTTTGTGTTTCTGTTTGTCATGCTTGCGTTTGCCTACCAGCAAACACAGGCCCCTGCAGCGCGTACTGATTCCGATCTGGATTATGCGGCTTTGTCCAGGCATGTTTCAGTTATAGCAGCTAAGCCGCACACCATGGGTAGCGCAGCCAATCGTGAGGTCAGGGACTATATTGTTGATTACTTCGAGTCACTCGGTCTTGACACCGAGGTGCAGAAAACGACGGTGGTGTATCGCCATCCATTCAGGCCGACCGATGCCACCATAATCGGTAATGTGGAAAACATAATTGCCAGGCTGCCTGGTACTTCATCGGTTAAAGGTGCCAATGATCTTGTATTGATGGGGCATTACGATTCGCGACCGGATGGCCCTGGTGCCGGTGATGATGCCTCGGGGAACTGCGGCCATTATGGAGGTTGCGCGCATTATGGTTGCCGGGCCAGCGCCTGTTCATGATGTTGTTTTCCTGATTACCGACGGTGAAGAAATGGGCCTGCTGGGTGCGCAAGGGTTTTACCGGCAACACCCCAAGGCCAGGGATGTGGGCCTGGTGCTGGATTTTGAAGCCCGTGGAAGTTACGGGGCATCTTCGATGTTTGAGACCAGTGAAAATAATGCCTGGTTGATCGATAACCTGATCGAATCTGCACCGGATCTGGTGGCAAGCTCTTTGTCCTACGAAATCTACCGGCGTATGCCCAATGATACCGATATGAGTATCTCCAAGGGCGAAGGCATACCCGGTTTGAACTTTGCCTTTGTTGCCGGCTTGTTCGATTACCATGCGATGACTGATTCTCCGGCGAACCTGGATTTGGATACGCTGGCGCAGCAGGCTAACTATGTGTTGGGCACTGCGCAGCATTTTGCGAACCTGGAAACGTGGGAGTCATCGAGCGGGGACAAGACTTACTTTAATTTGTGGCAGGGCAGGCTGGTAAGTTACAGCCAGGGCGTGGCATTGGCTATTGGTCTGCTTGTATTGGTTCTGGGGCTGTGGGTATTCGCTGTTGCCAAACGTGCCGGGATAATCAAGTGGGGTTCTCTTGGCAGCGGTTTTTTGAGCATGATAGTTTTGATACTACTTGTCAGTAATCTGTTTGAGAGCATGATTGATTACCAGCAGACGGCCGATGCCGGGATCTCCCGGTTGATATCATTGGGTGAATGGCCATTGTTGGCCTACTTTGTCACCGCACTGGGTATAAGCGTGTGGTTTGGTAGTGCGATCAAGCGTGGTTTGAGTAAAGCTGAGGTATTTGCACCTGCACTGCTGGTGGCGTTGTTGAGCTTGATGGCCGGCCGGCCCTGGATCGGTGCTGTAGTGTTGCTGTTGATTCTGGTTTCCCTGATGTGGTTCATGCGCAGACGTAAAAACACGCCGGATATTTGGGCTGCCGCACTGGTGCTGTGGTGGTTGCTAACGGCATTGCTGCTTTACTTTGCGCCGAATGCTTCTTACCTGCTTGTCTGGCCGCTTGCCGCGGTTTTACTGGGTGTTACGCTGCAGCGTAGTCTGGGCCTGGCTGCAAACGGCGGTGGACGGTTCGTTGGCTTGCTGGTGGCTAGCGTTATTCCATTGCTGTTGCTGCCACCTGTCATTGTGCTCGGCTACCTGGCACTGGGGTCAACCTTGCCGCAGGGCGTTATGATTATCAGTGTTTTGTCAATGCTGCTGCTTTGGCCGCTTATAAGAAATATTGCATCTGCTGCAAATGGAAAAGCCGGACTGGTGCTATTGGGGGCAGGCTTGGTGATGACGCTGGTGGTGGTGTTTGGCAGGGGATTCAATGCCCGTCATCCACGTGGGGAAATGCTTTTTTATGCCATTGATGTTGATCAGCAACAGGGGTTTTGGGTCAGCTCCGATGCCAGACTCGGGTCCTGGTTGGATGATTTTCTTGGTGAAAATGCCAGCGAGGCCAATATTACCCGCATCATGCCGGGGTATGATCAGGATGTACTGATTCGTGAAACTGCCTTGCCGGTGTTCAGATCTGCCATGCTGGAAGTTTCCAGCGATCGCTTGACAGATGCCGGACGGGAAATTAGCTTTCATCTGCGTTCGCCTGCCGCAGCTGAATATATCAACCTGTTGTTTCTCGAACGACGCCGGGTATTTCAGACGTGATGGTGAATGGTTACCCTGTAAAGGTACCAGATCGACAGGCTGAAGAGGATGCTGATCCAGAAAAAGTAAGTGCCATGAAGGAGATGGACAAGACCAGTGAGGAGGCCTGGTGGCGTTGGCGCTGGTACGGCTTGCCGGAAGAGGGGGCTGATATAGTGCTTACTTATGAGTCGGGTCGGTCGTTAGCGATCAAAATCGTTGAGGTCGACTATAATTCTCCTGAGGAAGCGCCTGAGGGTGCGCCGCAAAGGCCGGAGAATTCAATGCGAAAAAAATATACCTGGTCTGATAGTACCGTTATTTTCCAGACACTGACCTTGGATTGATAATCTGAACATGAATACATTCAGACAACCTGTTCCCGTCGTCGATTTTTCTCGCCTGATTAAAGGCGAAAAAGATCCGAAAACCGCTGCAATCATTCACGAGGCATGTTGTGATTCAGGGTTTTTCTATCTAAGCAATTTTGGTCTTGATACGGATGAGATAGCGGCTGTTGAGAAGGCCATGCGCTGGTTCTTTGCGTTACCACTTGAGGTTAAGCAGGGCGTTGCCAGGAGTGAAGAAAATAGTCGTGGTTATTATAATAACGAGTTAACAAAAAACATTAGAGATATGAAGGAAGTATTTGATTTTGGGTTTAAACTAGAATCGAAACTTCCGGATGATCATGGTGTGAACCTTTCCCAGGATGGTTGGAACCAGTGGCCACATGTTGATGGTTCTGATAGTTTCAGGACAGTGCTTAATGACTATTTTGACCGTTGCGGGGTAGTAGCTTTACGCTTGTTGGAGGTGCTTACAGCTAACCTTGGCGCACCCGTTGAAACACTGACAGGTGATTTCTATCCAAAACACAGTAGCTTCCTGCGTCTGAACTACTATCCGGTTGATGATCCACTTGCTGCAGAAAGGGGTGTTGAAACTAAATCTGCAGATAACGGCAACATGGGGGTCCATCATCATACCGATGCGGGTGCATTGACATTGTTGTTGCAGGACAATGTCGGTGGGCTGGAAGTATTCCACGAGGATGAATGGAAACCGGTGCCGCCGCTTGCAGGCACAATGGTTGTCAATATTGGTGATATTGTGAAGGTATGGTCAAATGACCTGTACCACGCGGCCTTGCACCGCGTGGTAGCAAGTAGTAAACAGGATCGTTATTCCGTGCCCTATTTTTATAACCCGGTTTACAGTGCCATTTATCAACCCCTGGCCGAAATAGCGGGGCGGAAAGTTGAGCCCCATTATTCGCCGATTAACTGGGGCCATTTCCGGCATGAACGTCAGCACGGTGACTATGGGAATTACGGGGATGAGATACAGATTTCAGATTTCAAGTAAATTTGACAAAAATCATCCCATTTGTTTGTTTTTATAGCATATACATACGGAAACAATGTAAAATATGTCCGCTGCAAGTAGCGGCGAGTGATTGAGTGTTTAGTCTGTACGGTAAGATATGCTTCCTTCCAGATATACCCCGGTCCCGTTCTTCTCCAGCACAGTCACTACCGGAAGGTGGTTTTTAAACTATATATAGTGAGTTAATTTTTATGTCAGATTCAATTACAGGAACCGTAAAATGGTTCAACGACGAAAAGGGTTTTGGTTTTATTTCTCGTGAAGGCGAGCGTGACGTTTTCGTTCACTTCCGTCAGATCGTCGGCGAAGGTCGTAAGACCCTCAAAGAAGGACAACAGGTTGAGTTCAGCGTAGGTGAAGGCCTGAAAGGACCCCAAGCAGAGAATGTAACACCTCTGTAAGGTTTCCTAAGCTCTATAAAAAACTCGTTCAGATTAAGTTCTGACCGGGTTTTTTTATGTTCAGGAGAAGGTGAGACCGGGAACCGGTCGAGAGACTGGCCTGGGCCATGAACGGTATTTCGCGATAGAGCACATGGACAAGGTGAGACCGGGAACCGGTCGAGAGGGTGGCCTGAGCCATGTGCGGCGCGAAGTCTCTCAGGTTTGCACGGGATATCAAATAGGGATTCTTTAAGAGTGGTGCCACCCGATCGCCGGGCTACGGGTTACTTCCCCCGAGACACGCTGCAAGCTCATCCCTGAGGCGCTTGGGCGCCGACTTCCCTGTAGGCTCACAGTCTCAGGGAAAGTAACCCGCACCCCGGCTTAGAATTGATAGATTCTTGAAGGATATAAAAATCCAGTCATTCCGTACTAAACACGGAATGACTGGTTCAGGCATTGCACCTAATATTTTAGTTCAAACCCCTACGTTCCAGCAAAGCATTAATATCAGGCTCTGCACCACGGAAGTTTCTGAATAGTGTCATGGCATCTTCGGCACCGCCGCGCGACAGCAGTGTCTGGCGGAAGTGGTCGCCGTTTTCACGGGTCATGCCACCGTTGTTTTTGAACCATTCAACGGTATCGGCATCCAGGACTTCACTCCAGATATAAGCGTAGTAGCCGGCTGAGTAACCGCCGATGATGTGTGAGAAATACGTACTGCGGTAGCGTGGTGGCACCACGTCCAGTGCTACGCCGGCATCCTTCAGAGCCTTGGCTTCGAAGGCCAGCAGGCCGTCTGCATTCGGTACTTCTTCCGGCTTCAGTTGATGCCAGCTTTGATCCAGCAATGATGCAGCCAGGTATTCCGTGGTGATATAGCCCTGGTTGAATTTCTGCGTTGCCAGGACTTTATCCAACAGTTCCTGTGGCATGGCTTCGCCGGTCTCGTAGTGAACAGCGTAGTTCTTCAGGATTTCCGGCCATATTGACCACATCTCGTTGACCTGTGACGGATATTCAACGAAGTCACGTGGTACGGAGGTGCCTGCGAAAGAGGGATAGTTCACATTGGAGAACATGCCGTGTAAGGCATGACCAAATTCGTGGAACATCGTTGTTACTTCATCAAAGGTCATCAACACAGGCTCGTCATCCGATGTTGGCTTGGTGATGTTCAGGTGGTTGGCTACAACCGGTTTTCTATCCATTAGGTTGGATTGGCTGACATAGGCATTCATCCAGGCGCCGCCGCGTTTGGAGGGACGGGCGAAGGGGTCCATGATGAACAGTGCCAGGGTGGAGCCATCGGCTTCAAACACCTCGAAGACACGCACGCCTTCCTGATATACAGGCAGGTCGTGGCGTTCTTTGAAGGTTATTCCAAATACCTTCTCAGCTGCGTAGAACACGCCTTTTTGCAGCACGTTGTCCATTTCAAAGTATGGGGCGCAATTGTGATGCATCGAAATCGTAGCGTTCTTTACGAACCTTTTCAGCATAGAAGTCCCAGTCCCAGGAAGCCAGTTCAAAGTTACCGCCTTCGGCGTCAATGATGGCTTGAATATCTGCAGCTTCACGTTTTACGTTGGCAACAGCGGGAGGCGCAAGACCGGCAAGCCTTGCGTTGACAGCTTCGGTGGTACGGGCGGTCTGGGTTTCCAGGCCGTAAGCCGCGTGGTTTTCATAACCCAGCAACTGGGCCCGTTCGGCACGGATTTTTACAACCCGTGTCAAAATTTCACGGTTATCGAAATCACCGTCGTGGCTGCCGCGGGCCAGTGATGCTTCCATGATGCGTTGGCGCAGTGCGCGGTCCTCCAGGGAAGACAACGGTGGTTGCTGGCTTGTGTTGAGCAGTGCGATGAGGTATTTACCCTCCATATCTTTAGCTTTTGCAGCCTCGGCCGCTGCATTAATCTTGGTGTCTGACATGCCTGCGAGTTCTTCGCGGCTGTCTACGAGCACAGCAGAGGCATTAACCTCGTCCATTACGTTTTGGCTGAATTTGGTCTGCAAGGAGGCCATTTCGGCGTTCATTGCCTTGAGTTTTTCCTTGTCTGCCTCGGAAAGCTGTGCGCCGGCGCGGATGAAGTCCCTTGTAATTTTCTTCAATCAGACGGTAGGACTCCGGATCCAGTTCGAGTGAATCGCGTTGCTCGTAGATGGCCTGGATGCGGGCAAATAACTTGCTGTTGAGCAGGATCTGGTCTCTGTGTGCAGATAGCTTCGGTGCCATGTCACTGCGGATTGCTTCCATTTCGTCATTGGTATTGGCAGCGGTCAGGCTGAAAAATACCGTAGCGACCCGGTTCAAAGTCTGGCCGGAACGTTCCATGGGGATCAGGGTGTTGTCCAGTGATGGTGCTTCAGTCTGGTTGGCAATGGCTTCAATTTCTGCGAGGTGTTCTTCCATTCCGCGTTCAAATGCAGGTACAAAATGAGAGTTTTCGATTTTGTCGAACTGCGGGTAAGACATGTACAAGGGGCTTTCGGCAAAAAATGGATTACTTTCAGCAGGGGCTTGTCGTCCTAGCGGTTTCGTTTGGTGCTTCAGGGGCTGTTTTTGCGACCTCGGTATTGTCGGTTTTAGAACAGCCGGCTAGGGATAATACCAGCGCTGCGCTTAGCGCCAGCGGTAATTGGGATTTCATAGATTTACTTCCTTGAAAATAGGCTAAAGGGCAACTCGACATTTTACTCTACTCGGCGTCTGAATGCTGTATATGAGGTGGTTTAACTTATGTGTTTGTGGTGGTAAATTGACACAGATCATAACGGGGTAGTTATTTTGAATTATTGGGTATTTGTTATATTGGTTTTGTTGGCAGTGACCGTTGCGCTGGTTTTGCCACGTTACAGGCTTAAGAAGGCTATTGCGGCGCCATTTCCGGATGATTGGGTGGCTATTGTTGAGCACAATATTGCGGTATATCGGAATTTGCCGATGGAACTGCGGATGCAGTTGCGAAATCTGATTAAACAATTCCTGCATCAGAAAGTATTTACCGGCGCGGGTGGTTTGGAGATTACCGATGAGATACGAGTGACCATCGCGGCTGAGGCTTGCATGTTGCTGGTGAACCGTCCCACCCATGTTTATCCATCGCTGCGTTATATCATCGTGTATCCCACTGCATTTGTGGTTGATCGGCCACAGGGTGGTGCTGACGGCATTGTTAGTGAAGGGCGTAAGGGCTTGCTGGGTGAATCCTGGAGTAACGGTAAGGTGATCCTGGCCTGGGATAATGTTTTGCATGGTTCGAGTAATTTTGTTGATGGTCAGAATGTGGTTTTGCATGAATTTGCCCATCAGTTGGATAGTGAATCGGGAAGTACCAATGGTGCGCCTGTTCTGGCTGGCAGAAATTGTCTGCGTACCTGGGCATCGACACTGTCCGGTGAGTTTGATGAGCTTCAGAAGGATGCCTGGAAGGGTAAGCGATCGCTGATTGATCATTATGGTGCTACTAATCCGGCGGAGTTTTTTGCTGTTTCTACTGAGACGTTTTTTGAGAAGCCAGTGCAGATGGCTAAGCATCATGCTGAGTTGTTTGAGGTGCTTAGGTGTTATTACCGGGTTGATCCGAGGGAATGGCAGGGGACGTAAAATGCAGAGTGGTGGCTTCGACCCGCGGGGATACGGGTAGCTGCTCCCCTGAGACTCGCTGCAAGCCCCATCCATGGGATCGCTCGAGCGCCGGCTTCCCTGCCGGCTCACGGTCTCAGGGGAGCAGCTACCCGTATCCCCGCTGAGTAAGTCAGCGTACGTAATTCGTCATCCCGGACTTGATCCGGGATCCACCTTGTATTTCGTTTATTACTTAAAGGTCAAAATGGGCCCCGGGTCGAGCCCGGGGTGACGGGGAGTTTCTGAAACCTTTTAATCCCTGAAGTTTTTGTATTGCAGTGGGATTTCACATCCGCGCCTTTCAACAAGGCGATGATTGCCTGCAAATCATCCCGCTTTTTGCCCGTGACCCGTAATTGCTCGCCCTGTATTGCTGTCTGAACCTTGGTTTTGCTTTGCTTGATCAGCTTGACCATGTTTTTTGAGGTCAGGGTGTCGATGCCCTCGTTGACCTTGATGGTCTGGGTGGCGGTGCGGGCCTGGATGACGGGTTCGCCTTTTTCGAGGCAGGCGATGTCGATACCGCGTTTGACCAGTTTGGTGCAGAGCATGTCGTACATTTGTTCAAGCTGGAATTCAGATTCGGTGTTCATGGCGATGACCAGGTCGGTCAGTTCAAATTTTGAACCGGTGCCCTTGAAGTCAAAACGTGTGGTTACTTCGCGGTTGGCCTGATCGACACCATTGCTGAGCTCGTGGTGGTCTACTTCGGAAACTACATCAAAAGAGGGCATGGCTGAATTCCTGTGAGTTATAGGTCTATTAGCTGTTTGATATCTGCAACGACAGCATCACTGTCAGAAACATCGGAAATTAATAAACGGGCCCGGCCTTTTGCATCAAAGGCAAAAACTGCCGCGCTGTGCATGACATTATAGTCACCCTTGTCGTCGGAAGATTCCATGGCTGCATACACACCATATGATTTCCTGAACGTGCTGAGTGCCTGTTCCGAACCGGTGAGTCCCAGTAGCCACGGGGCCGAATGAGGCGGTGTAACGCTTCATGACCGCCGGTGTGTCACGGTCCGGATCGACGGAAACAAGCGCAATCTGGATGGCTTCTGCTTGTGGACCCCAGTTTTTTCATCACAACCGATAGTTGAGTCAGTGTTGTGGGGCAGACATCGGGACAGCTTGTAAAACCGAAGAATATAAGCACCGGTTTACCCTGCAGGGATTTTGCTTCTACAGACTCGCCGTCCGGTCCTGTCAATGAGAATTCCAGGTCCGGCATCATTCCGGTTACATCACTGGCATGCCAGGTAAGCGGTTCACTGCAGGCTTGAAGCAGCATTACCAGCAGCAGGATGAATGTAAGTTTCAGTACTTTCATGTTCATCTTTGAGAGGTGAGGGGCAGCTACAATAAACCAGTCGGCAGAAAGAGGAAAGGGTTCTTCCGGAACGCCTGTTAATCCCGCGTTATGGGGCTGACACGACGCCATGGGCCAGCGCCATTTGCCAAAAGCGGGTGGTGAGCTCGCTGATGCCACTGCTTTCGGCATTGAGCAGTATAACAATACCGATATCACGTTTTGGTGAAAAGGCTACATCAGCGCGGAAGCCGGATACCCAACCGCCGTGATAGATCAGCTGCTCATCGCCCAGTTGGTAAACCCGCCAACCAAGACCGTAGTGGGCGCTACTGAGCATGGTTTTCCATTGTTTGCGGGTACATTTCCCTTCGGGTTTTCAAGCGTGGCTTGTGCAGGTTGGCAATCATTTCGGGCGACAGCACTTCCGGTTTGTTGCCCAGTTGAGCCTGCACCCATTTGCCCATGTCGAGGATGCTGGCATTGACGCCAGCCGCTGGTGCTGCACGGTAATAATTTTGTTGTACGGGTACTGTTTTCCAATGGCCTTTTTGGCGTGCGTGTGGCTCGGCGTGGTTGGGGTTGTTGATGAAGGCCTCGTATCCCATTGATGCCGTGTCCATATCCAGCGGTTTGAAGATGCGTTGTTCAATTAGAGTTTCGTAGGGCAGGGCAGTGGCTTGTTCGACCAGCGGGTCGACCAGGCTGAAGACACTATTCTGGTAGCCATAACATTTGCCCGGTTCGCACACATAGGACAGGTCTGACATTCTTTGCCAGATGGTATCCATGCTTTTTCCGTGTTCCAGCAGGTTATCGTAGGCATGGGGCATTAAGCCGGTACTTTGCCCAAGCAGATTTTGGATCCGGATCTGTGATGCATCGCCGTTAATTTTGAAATCGGGGATATAACGGGTGATCGGATCATCCCAGCGCAGGGTGCCGTCTTCTACCAGCAGGCCGACCATCTCTGCCGCAAAGGTTTTAGATACCGACGCAAGGCGAAATGTGGTCTGTGGATCAATTGTCTGTTTGCGGGCAGCGGTGGTGTGGCCAACGGTGGTTATATGCAGGATCTGATCACGGCTGACGATGGCGAAAGCGGCACCCGGGTAGTCGCGCTCTGAAATGAACTGGCGGAAGAAGGCTCTCGTAATCAGTTGCAACTTTAAGATAATTATCTGCAGCAGATACAGGTAACGAAATAATCTGGACACAGATGATTAAAGCAAGGTGAGTAAAAAAATTATACATAAAAGATGTTTTCTTGTCCTCCATGTCTGGTGGGCGAGATAGGCCAAGGCCGGATTGTACCCTTGTCAGTGATAAAAATTTAATGAAAATACATAATTCATCGTTTCGTGTTAAGTCTTCAATGAATAATCCTGCTAGACTAGCTGCCCCCAGCTAAAAAGTTATTGGAAAATTTCTTATGTTTGAAAAACGCACACCCAACAAGCCGGAACCAACCAGCCCGCAGCCACAGCAGGATCACTTATGCAGCACCTGCCAGCACGCCGTCAAGCAGTGGCAGGGCGGCCGTTATTGGCCCCGGAATTCACATCAATGGTGACATTAGCGGTGATGAAAACCTGCTTGTCGAAGGCAAGGTTGACGGTAAAATCCGTCTCGGTTCAAACCATGTTGAGATCGGCCAAAGCGGTCAGGTCAATGCTGATATCACCGCCAAGGTGATCAAAATCGCCGGCCAGGTCCGTGGGGATTTGAATGGTACGGAAAAAGTTGTTATTTCGAGTTCGGGCAATGTCCATGGCAATATCGTGGCGCCACGTATGACACTCGAAGATGGTGCCATTTTCAAAGGCAGCATTGATATGGATCCCGGCGAGCCTGCAAAGGCCCAGGTTGCCAAAACCGGTAAAAAAGCCGGTTGAGAAAGCCGCTGAAACGCCAAAGAGTTGTCGCAACTGACAAGGCGAAGGAAAGCAACGTTACTCCTTGCATGGCGGTTAAGTATTAGCGTCTTCCCGTTTCCATAAACCTGTCCTAAGAAGGTTAGTGAATTGAACAGTGTTATCTCAGGTACAGCAGGCGCGAGTTATCCGCCTGCTGGCCCACCTATGTCACGAACACAGCAAACATTGTTGTTTCCGTCACTGTTTAAAAAGATCGACCGGATCGGCGCCTGTCTGTTCTGGAAATTGGTTCAGCACTACCTGAAACCATCGAGTTTTTCTCGCAATATAAATGTCGATTGCAATTCGCAGGCATGTACACGGATCCTGTTTTGGAAATGCAAAAGGGCGAGGCCACCGAAGCCGAGCTTGTTGATCACTTCAAGCAGTCATTTGCTTTTCCGAAAAACTCCCGCTTTGACCTGTGCCTGTTCTGGGATTTCCTGAACTACCTGGATGACAAGACTCTACGGGCGTTCAACACGGCTATCAAACCCCATCTTCACAAGAGCACGCGTGCGCATGCCTTCACCGTCCGCACGCTGGATACCTCATTCTCCAACCAGCAATATGGTATAGAGCAGGCCCATATGTTCAGTATCCGCCCGCGTACAAGTACACAGCCAACCACTTACCCGCACACGCAAGCCATCCTGGTCAACCTTCTCTCCAGTTTCGATATCGATCAGGGCATGCTGCTGCCCGATGGCAGGCTCGAAGTATTGATGAGCGTCAGTCCGTAGGATCCCTTTTTCAGCAAAGTTCTGCTGATGGACTATAGTTATAGATACCTGTAACGGGTTCGCTGGCGAAGGAATCGGGGGCGTTCAAAGGGATACTAGATCATGAAAACGAGGATACTGCTCAACTTTGGAGTGGTCATCACCATTTTGTGCCTAAGCTGCGTTGCTGTGGCTCAAAGCGATGTTGCGCTCGCTACACGCAAAGCAGAACTGCAAGAACTTTCCGCTAAACTCTTAAAACGCGATCATGATAATCGCCAACAAGCGCAGGATTATGCCCGTCGGGCCGGTATACCGGTGCGGCGTGGGTTACCCGGTGGCGGGGTACTGGAGTTGCAGCGCGTTGATCCTGCCAGTGGTCCGGTTTTTTATATTACCAACAACCTGGATGCTGCGGATACTGTCTCGACCGACGAGGTGCGGCCAGGCGGTTCTGCCGGCCTCAATCTGGAAGGCATTGGCATGACAGTGGGGGAATGGGACGGCGGCGCCATTTACGAAGCTCATACGGATTTCTTCGGGCGCCTGACCCAAGTTGATGGCGCTACCGAAGTCAGCGGTCATTCCACGCATGTGGCCGGAACCCTTATTGGTGCTGGTGATGGTCTGGAGCCACGGTCCCGTGGAATGGCTTACGCAGCTCACCTTAATGCCTACGATTGGAATTCAGATACTTCAGAAATGGCGACGGCCGCTGCTGGCGGATTGTTAATTTCTAACCATTCTTATGGCATCGCAGCCGGCTGGCTGTACCTGGGTGGTATAGCCCCGGATGAGTGGTGGTGGATTGGCGGTGATGCTGACACCGATGTCGAGGATCCGAATTTTGGCTACTACGACGCTGAAAGCCAACTGTGGGACCAGATCGCGTACGACGCGCCATATTACCTGATCGTCAAGGCCTCCGGTAATGACCGTTCAGACACCGGTCCGGTTCCTGGTGAGGAATACACTGTCATCGACCAGAACGGAACTGCTTTGTTCATCTCCACGTTGCCCAGAAATGCGGATTGTGCGCCGGCCGGTTATGACTGTCTGCCTACCAACAGCGTTGCAAAAAATATTCTCACGATAGGTGCTGTTGATGATGTTCCGGGTGGTTACTCGTCGTTATCCGGTCCTTCACAGGTTCTAATGTCCCCATTCAGTAGCTGGGGGCCTACGGACGATGGTCGCATCAAGCCTGATGTGGTGGGTAATGGCGTGTTTCTGATATCGGCCTGGCCCGAGTCACCATTTTATGCGGCTGCTGCCGGCACTTCGATGGCAGCTCCGAACGTCACAGGATCACTGCTCCTGCTGCAAGAGCACTATGAGAACATTCATGGGACCGGAAACTTCATGCGCAGCGCGACGCTGAAAGCACTGGCCATTCATACGGCTGACGAAGCGGGCAATGACAACGGCCCCGATTATGCGTTCGGTTGGGGCCTGTTGAATACGAAGGCAGCCGCAAAGGTGATTACCGAGGATGGCGGTGACCACAAGATCATCGAGGGCAGTCTCGCTGACAGTAGCGTGGACAGTGTGCTGATCAATATCACGCAGGCAGATTCCAATATCAAGGTCACAGTGGTCTGGGCAGACCGGGCAGGTACACCCGTCGCGCCCACTTTGGATCCCCCGAACCTGATGCTGGTCAACGACCTGGATTTACGCATCATCAAGAGCCCAACCACCTACCTACCCTGGGTGCTGAATCCGGCATCTCCAGCCGCGGCGGCCACTACCGGTAATAATTTCAGGGATAACGTGGAACAAGTGGAGATCCAGGGTGCTGAAACTGGTATTTACACGGTTGAAGTCAACCACAAGGGAACCCTGTTTAATGGTGAAAACCAGGATTACTCACTGATCATCAGCGTGGCGCCCGCGCTACCGACGGGGTCAGGTCTGCTTATTGATGAGGACTTCTCCGGCGGCCTACCCGCAGGCTGGTCGATGGAGACGAATACGAATCCAGTTGTTAACTGGACCATCAGGACACCGATCCCGGGTGGTTCACGGCTGGACAACCTGACCGGTGGTTCGGGGCAATTTGCAATGGCCGACTTCGGATACGGCACAGAAGGGGCTGCCTCGCTGCGGACACCATTGCTTGATCTGTCTTCCAACAATGCAGCAGTCCTGAGATTCAAGAGTCAGCACAATTATGATACCTGGGAGACCCTCAATGTCGATGCCAGTACCGATGGCGGAACCAGTTGGTTTAACCAGTGGTTCTACCAGGGATTCAATCCTTTCCCGACCCTCAATGTAGTCGATCTCTCTGGAGCTATCGCCGGCCAGTCCAATGTCATGCTGCGGTTCCGCTACGATAGCTGGTTGTCGTACTCCGGAGACTATTGGCAAATCGATGACGTGGAACTGGAGGTCTTTGGCGGCGAACCGCCACCTGCAGATCCACCAGGTCAGGCTTCCGGCCCGAACCCCGCTGATGGCGCAAGCGGGCTTGGAATCGAAACTGATATTTCGTGGTCTGCTGGAACGGTTGCGACATCCCACGATGTATATTTTGGTACCAATAGCGCACTCAATGGAGGGGCTTTCCAGGGCAACCAGGGTGGTACGGCCTTCGATCCCGGAACCCTGGCTAATGGAACCACTTACTACTGGCGCATTGATGAAGTCAACGGGGAGGGCACTACCACCGGCCTGGTTTGGAGCTTTAATACCGAAGCCGCACCTGTGTTGCCTGGTCCGGCTATCAATCCGAGTCCTGCCGATGGTGCGACCAGCGTCAGCAGCAGCGTCAGCCTGGGCTGGGCTGCGGGCACCAATACGGATTCTCATGATGTTTATTTTGGTACCAGTGCACCGCCGGCATACCAGGGCAATCAAGCCGGTGCGACTTTTAACCCCGGCACACTGACCGATTCGACCACGTATTATTGGCGTATCAACGAAGTCAATGGTGACGGAACTACCATTGGTATGGTGTGGAGTTTTACCACCACCGCTGCAGCTGGGTCTTCATTCTATATTGCGAGTCTCAATGTGCCCGGTGAGCAGGTTAAAGGTCCCCGAAACCGTGGTGTGGCCACCATCATGGTTGAGGATACAGGTGGGGTACCCGTCGAAGGTGTTGCCATCAGTGGTACGTTTAGCGGAGACTGGAACGGAACACAAAGCGGCACAACGGACATCAACGGCCAGCTTGTAGTGGTAACCCCTGCAGTAAAAAATGGTACTGACTGGAATTTTTGTGTAGATACCGCCAGTAAGACAGCCTGGAACTTTGATCAAACCGTCAACATAACTTTATTATGTGGTGCCTCGCAGCCGCCACCACCACCACCACCACCCACGACTGATACGGGTGCGCTCAAAGGTACGGTCTTGAGTAGCACCAGGGCCAAGCTCGGTGGGGTGCAGGTACAGGTAGCTGGCGGGTCATCCGCGACCACCAACAAGGGTGGTAAATACACAATCCAGAATATAGCTGAAGGCTTACAAAGCGTAACGGCATTCCATGTCAGTGCTGGTAGTTATTCGGGCACAATGATGATCGTGGCCGGATCGACAGTTACTTTGAATATCACCCTCAACCCCTGAAAAAGCGTGTTTTAACTTCTGCGTTTGAATTTATCCCAGAATGTTTTCTTCACCAGGTCGGTGAATTCACCGGCATCAAGATAAGTGCCGTGTCCATTAGGGCATGACTCATAGGTGATATGCGGTTGTTCAGAGTCATATTCCTGCAGCATCGTCGCATCGCATTCAGGGCACTGATAATCTTTTTGAGAGTTTGCCTTTCTGCCGACAGCTTTATCGCCGCTGTCGATAATGTAATCGGCCATCCAGATATCATCGCGCAGGGCGCGTAGTTCTTCCGGTTGGAACCAGAGACCGCCACATGATGTGCACCGATCAACTTCAACCTGATCGTAAGAAACCAATTCCATTTCACCTGAGCATTTTGGACACTGCATAGCAATCGCACCTCTTGTTGTAATAGTCTGAAGGCATTGATAAATGCCATTTCGTATAACTCTATTGTAGGTGTAAAAGTTGAAGAGCGTCAAACAAAGTCTGAACAGTTACCCATTCTTCAGCGCATCAGCGAAGCCATAATCGAAATTTTCGATATCGGCACGGTACAAGCTACCTACGGTTTCGCGGGTTTCGTTATCATAGAAATCCACGTAGTTGCGTAATTCACCTTCACCGTTTCGGCGTAAGAAATTCCGAACTTTACGTCTCAATTCACGGGATTTCTTATCGGAGGAATTGACATGCGGTAAGTCTGAATTTTCAAACCCCAGGTGTTTGCAGACCTGATCAAAATCCTGTTGCAGGTGTTCAAACCTGCCAACATAATCTACCAGCAGGTTGCCAGCCTTGTCATACAACATATCGGTTTGCGGCATGATATGGCGGTACTTGTCATCCCGGCCGGGCACCGGGAGTTTGTTCATTACAAAGTCCTTAAAACTCTTGTGGCTGAGGAAGTTTCTGTAGCGGTACTCGGAGACCAGACGTGCCCAGGGGTTACGTACAAAGCTGAATTTGTAAAAGCCGGAGAATTCCTGTTGCGTGATGTGGCCGCATTGCACATATTCCAGGGCGCTCAGGTGCGATAGTTTCTCGGTACCTTTTGCCGGGTCAATGTTGTCATTGATCAGTAACCGTGCCCGATCTTCGACATTATCCCTGTCAAGATCAAGTTTGTTCATGAAAAACATTTCGACACTGCGTCCTGCAGTTTTGGGGATATGAACAAAAATACAGTTAAAGGGCCTGCAGATCATATTTCGTAGGCGAGGATCAGCTTGCTATCGGATATTGCCTTGAAGTTGAAATCCCTCGTGTCTACCAGGTCGCCTTCTCTCAGCGTCTCATTTTCACTTGAACCTGCACCGACGGTGATATACGCCAGGCTACGACCGGGTTGTTTGAGACTTTCACCTGCTTTCAGGTGGGCAACATCTATAACAGTGCGTGCAGCAAAGGTATTACCCTCATCAATGGGGCCGCCATAGACACGCGTACGTCCATTGGCTTCGGCTTGCAAGACCCGGTAAGCAGCCGGCTCGCCCGGAGCTTCAGGTAGCACCCAGAGTTGAATCATGCGGTTCTTGGAATCATCCGGGTTTATTTCATTATGGGTGAAGCCTTCGTCACCCGCGCGTTGTACCTGGATGCTGTCCGCAACCAGTTCCTGGCCATCTTCCAGGCTGCCTTCATGTACGAGCCGGCCTTGCACCATGATTGATATCACATCAATTTCGCGGTGCGAATGCATCCTGGTATCGCCGTGGGGTAGAAAACTTGCATCAGCAAGGTACACAAATCTGCCAATACCGGGAGATGTGCCGGCTTCCTGTTGACCACGGAATATCCTGGGACTCATTACCAGGCGTGTTTCGCGCAGTCCGGCAAAGCCCCCCCGGCGCAACTTGTTTCGCCTTATGATTTTCATTAACTAACTCCTGATACACTATTCCAGATGAAGAGATTATAAACCCGTCAGGAAAAATAAAAATGATCAATATCAAGCGACGCAACATGTTAATTGGATTTCACGCCGCTGCCAGCGACGTTGTGACCCCTGACGGACCAGTTTTTTGAATAAGTCAGGTGATGGTTCTGGACCGGTTAGAGTGGCGATTTTGGGGGTAAACACTTGCTGAAAATCCTGATCAACAAGTTCGTTGATATCCGTAACGATAATGAATTGAAAGGGCTGTTAATTGCGACTGCCTACGGCTTTTTTATCATGTTTTCCTATTACATCCTGCGTGCGGTACGGGATGAAATCTCCTCTGCGGACCGTGGCAACCTGCAGATACTCTGGACCGTTGTGTTTTTTGTAATGCTGCTGGCCGTTCCGGCATATTCATGGTTGGCTTCAAAATTTTCCAGGGGTGTTTTCGTGCCGTTGGCGAACCGGTTTTTCATCGCCTGTCTGTTGGCCTTCTGGGTCTGCCTGGTATTTTTGCCGGTCGAGGTCAGGCCGTGGGTCGACCGTGTGTTCTATGTTTGGACCAGCGTGTTTGCATTGTTTGTAGTCACGGTATTTTGGGGTTTTATGTCCGATTGTTTTGATAACAACCAGGGCAAACGTTTGTTCAGTTTTATAGCGGTGGGCAGTTCACTGGGTGGCATAGCGGGTTCCGCTGTAACTGCCGGTCTGGCTGAAAATCTACCTACTTTTTCATTGTTATTGCTGGCATGTGTTCCACTTGAGTTTGCATCCTGGTGCGCCAGGGTTTTGCATGGCCGCTTTAAAACAGGATCTGTGGAAACCCCCGGCGAAGCGACAAGGGTGATAAAGGGTACCGCATGGAGCGGAATGCAGGCTGTGTTTGCTTCGCGTTACCTGATGGCCATCGCGGCATTTATCGCTTTGATGACCTTTGTTTCAACGATGTTGTATTTTCAACAGGCCAGCCTGGTCGCTGAAGCTTTCGCAAATCGGGGCGAGAGGATTGCTTTTTATGCCAAAGTGGATCTGCTGGTCAATACGCTTACCATCATTTTTCAGGTCTATCTGACTGCACGTATCATCAAATGGCTGGGCGTAGGGTTAACACTGGCCATCATACCGGCCGTGTTGGTACTTGGTTTTGTGGCACTTGGCCTGTACCCGACACTGGCAGCACTGGTGGTTGTGCAGGTTATCTACAGGGCAGGGCGATATGGTTTGACCAAACCCGCGCGCGAGATTTTGTGGACGGTGTTGGGGCGGGAGGCAAAATATAAATCCAAGCCCTTTCTTGATGCCGCAGTTTACCGGGGCGGTGATTTGCTCAGTGGTTGGATTTATACTGGCCTGGCTGCGATCGGGTTATCCGTCGGTGCAATAGCGTTGACCGCTGCCCCCGTTGCCGCCGTGTGGACAGTACTGGCCTTACGGCTGGGTTTTAAGCAGGAAGAACTTGGCAACAAAGGAGGTTCTCAATTGTGACGATTTCAAGGCGTGAACTGTTACGGCTCGGTGCCGGTGCAGGGCTGATAGCGGCGGCAGGAAACTGGCAGCCTTTGTTGGCGGAGACGAATACCAGGATCACAACAACGATTCCATCCAGCGGTGAACAGTTGCCGGCGGTTGGGTATTGGTACGCGTGATTACCGTTCAAATTCCGATGTGGCGGAGATGCAGCGTTTCAGGCAAACACTGGAGGTTTTTCATTCATCCGGTGGCCGGGTTATTGATACCTCACCCAATTATGGCAATGCAGAATCAGTCATCGGTGGTCTGCTGCGTGATATCGGCATACGTGATGACATGTTTATGGCCACCAAGGTGGATCGGGAAGATCAGCAGCAGGGCATTGAACGTATGCAGCGTTCATTTAAGTTACTGGGTGGGGATAAAATTGACCTGATGCAGGTACACAATCTGCGTGGCACAGAAGCAGAGTTGGAGACCATGAAAGCATGGAAAGAGCAGGGACGCTTCCGCTACCTGGGTGTTACCACCCACCGCCCCGGTCAGTATGAGGAAATGGAAGATGTCATGCGTCGGCATTCTTTGGATTTCATTCAACTCAACTACTCGCTGGCCGACCGAAGTGCGGAAAACAGCATTCTGCCGCTGGCCCGTGATCGCGGTATCGCGGTGCTGGTCAACCTCCCATTCGCACGCGGTCGCTTATTCAGGGCAGTCGCCAACCAGTCATTGCCCGAGTGGGCGGCTGACATGGATGCCGCAAGTTGGGGGCAGATTTTCCTCAAATACGTGATATCTTACCCGGCAGCAACACTCCCGATTCCAGGTACGACCAAGCCCCATCACGCAGAAGACAATATGGGCGCAGCTTTTGGTCGCTTACCTGATGCAGGTTTAAGACGGGAAATTGAGAAGTTTATCAAGCCATTGCTTTAAAGCAGGTATGCAAACGGTTTTTACGCCTTTGTACAGGAGTGGCGCTACAAAATGAAACATCCTTTTTTCTTGCTATCGGTTTTTTTAGTGGTGCTGGCAGGGCCGATTTCATCAACTCAAGTCGCGGCAGATATTTTCGCTGATAACGAAGCTCTGCTGCCACCAACTCAAAAGTGGTCCGGTAAGAGTGAAGCACTAATGGTGTCTGAGGATGATCCCTGGATTACACCGGCTGAACGCACGGGTTTGGTTGCGACACCAGGGTATGAGGAAACAATGACCTGGCTCCACAAGCTGGTAGCTGCGGCACCTGAACTGAAGATGGTTTCGATTGGCAGGAGTTTACAGGGCAGAGATTTCTGGATGGTGATTGCCAGCGCAGACCAGGCATTTACCGCGGAAGCCCTGAATGCCACCGGCAAACCGCTGTTGCTCGCCCATTCGGGTATACACGCGGCGAAATCGACGGCAAAGACGCCGGCCTGATGTTGTTACGCGACATGACGGTGGCTGGAAAGCGTAAGGAATTATTGGCGAGATACCAATTTTCTGTTTATCCCGATACTGAACGTTGACGGTCACGAGCGCAGGTCCCCTTACAACCGCATTAACCAACGCGGACCGGAAGAAATGGGCTGGCGCACCAATGCTCGTAATCAAAATCTGAACCGGGATTTTACCAAGCTGGATACCGAGGGTGTACGCGCGCTGATCAGGGTGTTCAGACAATGGAAACCTGACTTGTACCTGGATTTGCATGTAACAGATGGCGCAGATTACCAGTATGACATCACCTTTGGCGGTAATGGCCGCAGCGGTTGGTCGCCGGCTATCGGTAACTGGATTGAAGATGTTTATCGCCCGGCTGTCAGTTCGGCTTTGAGTGAAAACGGGCATGAACCCGGCGACCTGGTTTTTGCCACCAATGGTATGGATATGCAAGATGGTTTCCTGACCTGGTCAGGGGATCCGCGTTTTTCAAACGGTTATGGTGACGCAGCGCACCTGCCGACAATCCTGGTGGAGAACCACTCTTTGAAACCCTATAAACGCCGCGTGCTCGGAACTTATATATTGTTGGCTGAAACCCTGGAATTGATGGCCCGGGAAAAGGTTTCCTTGCGACAGGCGACCCTGAGTGACCGGCAGAAACGACCAAAAAGTATTCCCATCGGCTTCAAACGTGAAGAAAACCAAGTGAATGAGAATGTACTGTTCAAAGGAATCAGTTCAGAACGCTACCAGGGCGAGGTGTCCGGGGCTGAAGTGGTTCGCTGGACTGGAGAACCGGTTAATGAGCCCATTCCCAAAGTTTATATCTCTGAACCTACAGTGGTGGTTGAAATTCCTGCAGCCTATATTATTCCTGCAGTCTGGTCTGACATCGTTGAGCGTATCGCACTGCATGGCATCGAAGTTGAGCAGCTTTCAGAACCCCTGAGTACGCGTGCCGAGGTGTATCGTTTGCCTGGCGCTGGTATCGCAGAGAAGTCGGGATGGACACCGAACCCCTTCGAAGGTCATATCCGGATAGATCCGGGTGAGCCCGTGATACAGGAGCTTGAAATGACATTCCCGGCAGGCAGTTACCGGATCAGTACCGATCAGCCATTGGGGGAGTTGCTGGTGCTGATGCTGGAGCCGCTTGCTCCGGATTCATTTTTGCAATGGGGGATTTTTCCTGGAGATATTTACCCGCACAGAATATGCAGAAGCCTATGTGATGGAGCCATTGGCACGAAAGATGCTGGAAAAAGATGCGGTATTAAAACAACGTTTTGAGCAGAAACTGGCCAGCGATGAAGACTTCGCTGCCAGTCAGAGTCAACGCCTGATGTGGTTTTATGAGCAGACGCCGTTCTATGACGATCAGTATTTATTGTATCCAGTTGCCAGGATCCCACATCAGGACTGACCACCAAACCCCCGTTAAATAATTAAGTATCGGGGTAAAGTTTAAGCGGGCGCTAATATATAATACCCGTTAAGACGAGGATCCAGATTTTTTAAACGGAGGATGTAAGTAGTGAAACATTATAAAGTAGGTGTGGTTGCAGTCGTTTTGACATTGGTTTTAAGTGCCTGTGCAGCACCGGGTAAGACCGGCTGGTATGACCAGTGGGGCGCATGTGCCGCAGCTGGTGCAGCAGTAGGCATAGCCGCTGGCGCGACGGATGATTTTGATACGGCAATGGCTGCTGGTGCTGGTGGTTTCGTCGTTGGCGGAGCAATCTGCGCGATGGGTGATACCGATAAAGACGGCGTAAAAAATTACAAAGATGACTGCCGTGGAACGGTTGCTGGCGGTATCGTTGATGATCGCGGTTGTGAACTTGATAGCGATGGCGATGGCGTAGTTGATCGTTTGGATGAATGTCCTGGAACACCGAAAGGCGCCCGTGTAGATGCACGTGGTTGTGAAATTGACAGCGACGGCGACGGCGTACCAGATAGCCGCGATCGTTGCCCCGGAACTCCAGCTGGCGCGAAAGTAGATGAGCATGGTTGCGAACTGGACAGTGATGGCGACGGTGTTGTTGATAGCATGGACAGATGCCCGAACACACCTAAAGGCACACCGGTTGATAACTACGGCTGTGCCTTGGCCGTTGAATACAAGCTTGAACATGTTAACTTCGAGTTTGATTCTGCCAAGCTGACTGCAAGTTCATCTGCAATGTTGGATGAAGGCGTTAAGATTCTGAAACGTCATTCTGATTTGAAAGTCGAGATTGCCGGGCATACAGATAGCCAGGGTGCTGACGTATACAACCAGGGTTTATCAGAACGTCGGGCACAAGCGGTAGCCGACTACCTGATCGCCCATGGTGCGAATGGCAGCAACATTTCTGTGAAAGGTTATGGCGAATCCGATCCTGTAGCAGACAATGGCACCAAGGAAGGCCGCGCGGCTAACCGTCGTGTTGAATTGCGGCACTAAGTTTTAGACCAGTTAGTGAGTACAAAGGTCCGGCAGGTTTTCCTGTCGGGCTTTTTTTTAAGGTTCAAAAAGCCCAGCCCCATTTTTCCGATGGTGAACATGAGGAGGTATGAATAGGCAAGCGCTAGAATCCACCTCGTCCAGACTCGCACAATTCGCAGGGAGTTGGGCAGTCCTCCTGAGACCGTGAGCCGACAGGGATGTCGGCGCCCGAGCGGCCCATGGATGGGTTTAAAGCGTGTCTCAGGAGGACTGCCCAGCTTGCAGCGAATCCTTGATGGGGTTCTTTAGGTTCAGTGAATTCTTTTAGGTTAGTGCCAACCGATCCGCCGCGACACGGGTACCTCCACTCTGGGACACACTGCAAGCCCATCCATGGGGCGCTCGGGCGCCGACGTCCTGTCGGCTCACGGTCCCAGGGCGGAGGTACCCGTATCCCGGCTTAGGTAAGTGGGTTCTTACAAACGGAAACCCGCCTACCGGTTGAGCTTTGACTCTAGTCTGGGGTACCAAATGGCTTGTGTGATCCCGCGCACAGCCATGAATACCAGCATTGCGCCCCATAAACCTTGCAGTCCATATTGGTTGGTCATCGGTTGTAGAAGCAGTATGTAAACGGCGAATGCTATGGCCATTGTTACCATCATGGCGGATGCTGCGGTTGCGGCTATGAATACGCCGTCAAATTGGTAGCAGGCGACGGCTACTATGGGCAGCGCAACGACCAGTGGCATTACTTGTTCTACGGTTATGCGAACGGCGGGTATGTCCGTCAGCAGGCCGGTGATGGCATTGCCTGCGAGCCAGAAAAAAATGGCATAAACAATGCTGGCGACCAGTGCCCAAATGCCTGTCAATTTTACCCAGTGGCGAAACGTGCTGGCTTTTCCTTCACCCCAGGCTGAGCCTGCAAGTGCTTCGGTGGCATGGGCGAATCCATCCAGGCCCAGTGATATCAGCAACATGTATTGCATCACCACGTGGCTGGCTGCCATTTCCACTTCACCCAGTGCGCCGGCTACGCGCATGACCAGTGACAGGGCTGTCATCAGGAAAATGGTTCTGACGAATATAAAACCGTTAACTACGATCAGTTTTTTGAAGCCGGACAGTAGCCAGGTCTGGGCGCTTTTTAAACCGGTTAATAATACCTGCAGGCCAATAATCTGCACTAGCAACCACAGGCCTACGGCGGCGGCTAGCCATTGGGCGATCAATGTTCCCCAAGCTACGCCGGCTACGCCGAGACCGAGTACGATGACAAAAATTACGTTTAGTATGGCATTGGTTATATTCAATACCAGTTGCTGTACCAGCACGGCCCTGGTTTTGGCCAGGCCAAAGAATACACCGGAAACAGCATAGACCAGCAGGGAGGCCGGTGCAGCCCATATACGGATATGGAAATACTCTATTGTTAGTTGTGTTACGGATTCTGGTGGTGCGAGGGCTTTAAGGGCAAGTATCAGGATGATGTCCTGTAAAAGCAGCAAAATAACACCGAGCCCAAGTGCCAGAGCAATGCTTCGCCATATTCCCGCAACCAATGCCTCGGTGTCACCCCTGCCGCGCGCCTGGGCAATGATGCCGGTGGTGCCCATGCGTAGAAATCCAAAAGCCCAGAAGATAAAGTTGAAGATCACGCTACCAAGGCCGATTGCAGCCAGGTAGGCAGCGCCGGGCAGGTGACCGATGGCCCAGGTATCAACCAGGCCCACCATGGGGGCGGATGAGTTTGCCAGGATAGCCGGGAATGCAATAGCGATTATGGTCCGGTGCGGGTTTTTGTTATTGGTGGTGGCAGCAGGCATGGCTCGGGAATCGTGTATATTTGCAGAGGCCATCATAACGGTGCTTTGTGATATTTGTGTGATTTTTTGTAATGATGATGACGTTTGTACGGTCAATGAACCTGGTTGTTGAAATTATCTCAAATGGAGTAAGTATTGAATGTTGATTAAGCGGCCCAGTGATGTTTTGTCATCCGAGATCACAGATGAATCTGTCTATTTAAAGCGCCGGGAACTGTTGAAAATGGCTGGAATCGTCACAGCGGGCGCTTTGTCCAGTCATTCGATTTTTGCTGCAGACTCTATGGCGGGTGTCAGTGGGAAAATATTGGCCGGTATTCAGAAAAGCTCTTACAGCACCGATCAGGAGCCAAATTCATGGTCGGATGTGACCACGTATAACAACTATTATGAATTTGGTACCGGCAAAGACGACCCGTACCGCAACGCCAGGGATTTCAATCCACGGCCATGGGGCGTGACCGTAAAAGGGGAGTGTGACAAACCGGGTAACTATGATTACGAAGACCTGGTATCGCCGCATGCACTTGAGGAGCGAATTTACCGGCTTCGTTGTGTAGAGGCCTGGTCCATGGTCGTTCCATGGGTCGGTATTCCGCTGGCCAGTATTATCAAGCGGTTTGAACCGAGCTCAAATGCAAAGTATGTACGTTTCAAAACGCTGCATGACCCCAAACGTATGCCCGGCCAGCAGCGGCGCATACTGGACTGGCCCTATGAGGAAGGGCTTACAATTGAAGAGGCCATGCATCCTTTAACACTGATAGCAGTTGGGCTTTACGGTCGTGAATTGCCCAACCAGAATGGTGCACCGATGCGCTTGGTGGTGCCCTGGAAGTACGGTTTCAAAAGTATCAAGGCGATTGCTGAAATCAGTTTCACGCGCAAACGTCCGCGCAGCAGTTGGGAGCAATCCATCCCGTCGGAATACGGTTTCTATGCCAATGTGAATCCTGAGGTCGCTCACCCGCGCTGGAGCCAGGCACGGGAGCGGTCAATTGGTGCCGGTGTTTTTGCGGGTAAGAAAGCAACCCGGATGTTTAACGGTTATGGCGACGAGGTTGCTTCTTTGTATGCCGGTCTCGATTTACGGAAGAACTACTACGGCCTGTCAACACTTACCAGAACGCTGCGACGGGGTCCCATTTTGCCCACTACAAGGAACGATGAACGTAATGTACTATATGTACTTTAGTGAAGAGAGACGCTGTAGTGGGCAAAATGGGACCCGTCCCTTCGGGTTGTCGTCCCAAATGGCCCCAGGCTGCGTTGCTCGTCGCTCATTTGGATTTACCAAACTTCACTTCTCGCGCCTTGCCTGGGGCCATTTGGGCCGGCAACGCAGCGCTCTGGTAAGTGTTGGCAGGCCCTGATTGATCACGCCTGGTTCGAAGTCCTTTTACCGGCTGACCAAGCCGGTGTTGTTTCTGTTATGCCTGTTGCCTTTGGCTTTTCTGTCGCTCCGGGCTTTTGAGGTAGCAGGTTTTGGGTTGGGCGCTAATCCTATCGAAGAGTTACTGCATGAATTGGGTCGTTGGGGTCTGAAATTTCTATTGTTAAGCCTGAGCATTACACCCTTGCGGTGTTGGACCGGCTGGAACTGGTTGTTAAAGTTTCGCCGCATGCTGGGCCTGTTTGCCTTTTTCTATATCATTTTGCATTTCCTGACTTATGCAGTTCTGGACCAAAGCCTGGATATTGACGCAATTGTTGAGGATGTGATCAAGCGTCCGTACATCACGCTGGGTATGACGGGATTACTGTTTTTGATTCCGCTGGCGGTAACATCCACGAAGAGCATGATGCGGCGTCTCGGCAAGCGCTGGCAGAAGTTGCATCGCCTGGTTTACGTCATTGCAATTGTGGGTGTATGGCATTTTTACTGGCAAGTAAAACTGGATACGCTGGAGGCCATTCTGTATGCACTGGTACTGGCAGTTTTACTTGCTACACGCGTGTACTATTCGCGCAAATCCCGAGGTCTCTAGTTAGTCCGGAGCGCGCGAAACTTTAAGGTCATTATGTCCTGACTGGTGGTAAAATTTCCCATCCGATTCCGAAACCCGAGGATGTCATGCGTCTGTTTAAAAAAATCATGAAATGGTTTGGCCTGACACTGGCCGTAGTGTTGGTTCTGGGTGGTGCCTTTATCGCCCATAGCTGGTATTTTAAACCGGTTAATATCAATATTTTCTTTGCTCGCGCCTTTTTACAGGTTGCGCTGGAAAGCCCGGAAATGCTCAGCTCTCTCCATGTGCTGGAGCAGTTTGGCATCAAGGGCCACAATGCCGAGCTCGAGGATGAGAGCATGGCTGCGGGTGACCGCCTGTTTGCCCACTTAAAGCAAAGCCGTGAAACCCTGCTGAGTTATGAAGATGCTGACCTGTCAGAGGGTGACATCATGTCCAAGCGGATCGCGATGAACCTGATGGATATGATTACTGAAGTGGAAAAATACCGCTTCCACAATTATCCGGTCAACCAGATGTTCGGTGCGCAAAGTGGTTTCCCGTCGTTTATGGAATCTACCCACCAGGTGCATAGTATCAGGGATGCCGAAGACTATGTCTCACGCCTGTCGCAGGCGGGCCGCCAATTCGACCAGGTGCTTGATGGGCTGCGCCACCGCGAAGAGTTGGGTATATTGCCACCGCAATTCGTGGTCACCAAGGTGCTGGAGGAAATGCGGAACTTCGTGGCCACACCGGCCGAGGAGGGCATCCTGATGGTGTCGCTGACCGATAAAATGAAAGAGGCAGAACTGGGTGGCGCTGCTCAGCAAAGGATCGCGCTTGAG
>PVMK01155673.1_pt1 | contig 42175 bp, 42 predicted proteins | sample 1853481 | NCBI WGS metagenome assembly PVMK01 (sample SAMN08533507, study PRJNA380276) | Marine sediment metagenome, whole genome shotgun sequencing project.
TATGGGGGTGGCTCAATGTTTCACGTGAAACAATGTTTTGGCTTTTCAAAAGGGAGCGGCTATGCTATCAACCCTGTGTGCACAAAGACTGCGGAAGCGACAAACCTGAAACCAACTTTAATGCCTTGAGTCAACCAGACGGATAGAATTATGAGACGAATCATAGCCATTGCCAATCAAAAAGGAGGGGTGGGCAAGACCACCACTGCTGTGAATCTCTCTGCCTCACTCGCAGTGGCAGAGAAGAGCTGTCTTCTGATTGACTGCGACCCGCAGGGGAATGCCACAACGGGTCTAGGGGTGGATCGGAACCAAGTGGAAAAAGGTCTTTATGATGTGATGATGGGCCTGGCGGGCCCAGACGAGGTGATTATGGAGCGGGATCCCGCCGGATTACGGATGATGGGGTCTACCAATGACCTGATAGGTGCAGAGGTGGAGATGGCCACCATGGAGGAGAGGGAGTTTCTGATGCAGAAGGCTCTGGGACCCTTGCGAAACGGCTATGATTATATCATTCTTGATTGTCCTCCTTCTTTGGGCTTTCTGACCCTCAACGCGCTGACCGCGGCTGACTCAGTTCTGGTCCCGCTCCAATGCGAATATTATGCCATGGAGGGACTGTCACACCTGCTAAATACCATCAAGGCCGTGAGACGGGGATTGAATCCATCCCTCAAACTCGAAGGGATCCTACTCACAATGCATGACAAGAGGAATAATATTTCAGAACAAGTGGCGGAAGAGATCCGGCAGCACTTCAACGACAGTGTTTTTGATACGGTGATTCCGCGCAATGTTCGCCTGAGTGAGGCGCCGAGCCACGGTAAGCCCGCCCTTCTCTACGACATACGCTCAACAGGTGCGCAGAGCTATCTGGCACTGGCAAATGAATTGATTGGAAGGAAATAAGAGAGCATGAAAAAGAGAAAGGCCCTGGGAAAGGGGCTCTCGGCCCTTATTCCTGATGCCGATAGATTGGATGAGGCTGGCGATCAGTTTTTTCAGTGCCCGGTGGTGGCCATAACTCCCAATCCTTACCAGCCACGGCAGGATTTCCTGGAATCTGAACTTGAGGATATGGCTGCGTCTGTCAGGGAAAAAGGGGTTATCACGCCCTTGTTGGTGAGCAAGACGGACGAGGGGTATCAACTGATAGCGGGAGAGCGACGGTGGCGGGCGGCACAAAAGGCTGGCCTTGAAAGAGTGCCGGTGGTTGTGCGGGAAGTAACCCCCACTGAGCAATTGGAGCTGGCACTGATTGAAAATATCCACAGGAAAGACCTCAATCCCATTGAAGAGGCAATGGCCTATGGCAGACTGCTGGAAGAGACCGGGGCTACCCAGGAATCTTTGGCAAAGCGGTTGAGCAAAGACAGGTCTTCGATTGCCAATCTGCTGAGGCTCCTAAAGCTGCCCCGGCTCATCCAGCAGGATGTGATCGATGGACGTCTCAGCATGGGACATGCCCGTGTGCTGGCAGGTCTTGACACAGGGAAAAAACAGAGGGCATTGAGGGAAACGATTATCAAAAAGGGGCTATCCGTGCGTCAGGCGGAAGAATTGGCCAAAAAGATGAAGAGGACAAAATCTGCAAAGAAACAAGGAGGTGAAGAAGATTATTACTTTCAGTCCTTGGCAGACAGGTTGAAAAGGTCACTGGGCACCAAGGTGGAAGTCACGAGAAGGGGCAAGCAGGGCAGGATTGTGGTCTATTACTACTCAGATGACGAGTTGGATAGGCTCCTCGATCTCATGGGCTGACGGTTGCTGTGGCTCCAGTTTGCCCCTTGTCCATCAACAACGACAGTGGGACAGATTTTGAGGAAGTGAGTTTGAATCAGAAATTGGTAAAGAGGTGGTATAAATGGTTGAAGATTTGGCAAAAAAGATCGTCTGGATGGGGCATGATTGTTTTCGAATTGATACGGAAAAGACTATCTATTTTGATCCCTATCAGATTGAGGGAGGGCCGGAAGCCGATCTGATTTTGGTCTCACATGATCACTTTGATCACTGTTCACCGGAAGATGTGGCAAAGATCCAGGGCGAAAAAACGGTTATCGTGACGGAGAAGGATTCTGCCAAACAGCTGTCGGGTGATGTGCGGGTAATAAAGCCGGGGGATTCCCTTACGGTTGACGGTGTCAAGATTGAGGCGGTCCCCTCCTACAACACAGACAAGGCCTTTCATCCAAAGGGAAATAATTGGCTGGGTTTTGTGGTTGAAATAGACGGGGTCAAGGTCTATCACACGGGGGATGCCGATTTTATCCCGGAAATGAATGACCTTGAGGTGGACATTGCGTTTATCCCGGTATCGGGTACATATGTCATGACCTCGGAACAGGCGGTTCAGGCGGCTCGGGCCATCAATCCCAAAGTGGCCATTCCCATGCATTACGGGGCCATTGTTGGCGAAGAACAGGATGCCCTCAATTTCAAAAAGGCCCTTGAGGGCGAGATCGAAGTGCGCGTTCTCAAAAAGCAGTAGGGTCCGGACAGAAATCCCATTTCCCAATCGCAAATGCAATTCCCAGCCTTCAACAGGAGTGTTGAAGCACTGGAGCAGTGAGGCGCGTAAGTTCTCAATAACCACGGGCATCCCGGGGTTTGGCCATTTCTTTCCACCGCTCTCTAAACCTGTAGTAGAATCGTGGCTGATATTTGGGGTTTTGAAGAAAGCATGGAGAAACTAATAGGGGCAACAGGAGAAAACCCCAAATATCAGCCACTGCCAAAATGAGATGTAAATTCACTTTGAGAGAGCGGTTGCAAGAAACGGCCAAACCCCACCCCATCAATTACAGGTTAGATCTCCCGGACTTATTGAGAAGTTGCTGGGGCTCTGGAAAACTAGTTGATATTATTACCAATACTCCAGCTCTCCAACACTCCATTACTCCTTTTCAACACTGTAATTCGAGAATTTGTCTTGCGATGCTTTCATAGCAAAATTGCCGCATTTAGTGAGATCTGCGGATATGCCAGAGTCTTGGGGCTTACGCAAAAACAACTCGGTGAGGCGCAGATAACTGCGCCCTTCGTTCAATTTGCCTCTTTTTAGACATCCATTGCCGTAAATCCTGCACTTGAACGAGAGTTCTTCCAAGGCGGCCTTGCGTTGCCTCTCATCCAGCAAGCCGCTTTGTATCAGTTTTAAAAGAGATTTGATTCGAAAACGATCCATCCCCTTGTGTAGCGATGATAACTGGTCCGGGTGTCCCCCTTCTTTGACGACGAGATTTTGTTGGATCAGGTGGACAGGGTAGCGACAACCGATCCTGAGCCATAGATCATAGTCTTCACAGACCGGAAGTGCTTCGTCAAATAACCCCACTTCTTCCAGGAGAGTCCTTTTTAGCATAACGGCCGATGGGCTGACCAGACAGAGCCTCAGGGAAGGTTCAAAGATATCCCCGGATGGCTTTTGATGTCTGTCTCTCGGGTTGACGCGACGTCCCTTTCTGATCCAAATTTCATTTGTCTGACAGGCTACGGCCTGGGGGGGTGGTATCAAAAAATCCTACCTGCGTCTCCAACTTTTTTGGCAGCCAGTAATCATCGGAATCCAGAAAAGCCAGAAGAGGGGCAATGGATCTCTTGATGCCGCTATTTCGGGCTGCAGAAACCCCCCGGGTGGATGAATGGGCCACATAGGTAACCCGCTCACCAAACTGGGAGACCTTTCCCCTTGTTTCATCAGAGGAACCATCGTCTACCACAATGATTTCATAGTTTGTAAAGGTCTGATAAAGAACGGACGAAACGGCACGGGCTGTCTTTTCCGCCCTGTTAAAGGTAGGGATGATGACACTTACAGCTGCCATGGGAGGGTTTGCCATATCAGGGCCAACAGACCGGCCAGGATAAAGTTTGCCTCTACCAGGGCCTCCATGGCGATACCCGGATAAAGCCAGTGTTTTTCATATGCCATGAGGCAAAGCCAAAAGGTGAACAAGGGGAGGAACATAACAAAAGAGAAGGGCGCCACGAGACCACTGAGCGGGCTTAGCAAAAGGATGAACGCGGTGATCATGAGAATGGCCTTGAGAAGCAGCAATGTCTTTCTTTCACCCAGGGTGATGGGCAATGTCTCTGTGCCAACGAGTAAATCTCCCTGGGCCTGGAAGATGTTGAAAAGAATTCCCCTGCTATAACCCATTGAAAACACTATTAAAGATGCGACAATTGCAGATGGCCAGGAGATCCTATCAACCTGAAGCAGCGGTAAAACAGTAATTACTGCTACCCAGGCAAGGGCCTCTGAGAGGCTCCTTGAACCGGGAATGTCTTTGATCCTGATATATCGGCGTTTGTGCCTAAATTTTTCAGGGACAAGCGGTATGCTGTATATGATACCCAGGAGGCTCAGTCCGATCAGGACGAGAAATGTGGGTACCCCATTCCTGATAGATAGAGCCAGCGCGATTCCCATGGCTGCCAGACCTGATATTATCATGGCCTGTCGGTGGTTTTTGAGAAATACTGCCCTCTCGGGGTCGTTGTAAGCGCTGGCTCCTTTGTCCAGAAAGCGATTGAAGACGTGCATAGCAAAAATATACAGGGATGCGATCAGGGGAAAAGAGAGGTTGACGGACTTGTTGGAAAGGATATCGGTTGCAAATGCAAAAGAAAATGCTCCCAACGCCACCAGAAGATTGCTTAATGTCAGGGCCTTTATAGCCAACAATATCCGATGCCAAAAAACCCTGTCACCTTGACTCCGTATGCTTTCTATTTCTTTGACCACATTTTTAACCATCCAGTTTGGGGTGGATGCCCCAGCAGTTACCCCTATAACGTCCAGTTGAGAGAGGGCTGTCCTGTCCAGATCCTTTGCAGTTTCCACATGGAAAGAGGGCAATCCCACCTCTTCTGAGACCTGTGCAAGCCGCCGGGTATTACCGCTGTTGTATCCGCCCACTACGACCACACCCCCCACCTGGCCTGGAAAAGACCGGATCTCCTGCTGGCGCTGGTGGGTCGCGTCACAAATAGTGTCAAAGACAAGGATGTGGGGAAAGCGTTCTTTGAGGACATTTACCACGTTGTGGAAGTTTTCTTCATTCTGTGTTGTCTGGGCAACCACAAATACCCGATCCATGGCCGGCAATGCTGAAGCGTCCTCCGGGGTTTGAATCAGATGGACAGGGGTCTTGCTGTAGCCCATCAATCCTATCACCTCGGCGTGGTCCTCGTCCCCCACAATCACAGCCGAATAACCCTTGCCCGTGTAAGAACGGATAATTGCCTGGACTTTGGCCACTTTGGGGCAGGTGGCATCAATGATCTCAAGCCCGGTCTTTTGTACGGCAGCCCGTTCTTGTGGTGGAATGCCATGGGCCCTGATCACTACCCTGCCCTCCTTGATACTGTCGGGGTCTTCAAGGGGTACAATACCCCTTGATGCAAGGAGTTCCAGGACCTGCCTGTTGTGGATAAGGGGGCCCAGGGTGAAAAGGGAGCCCTCTTTCTTGTTTGACTCCGACAGCACCATTTCCATGGCACGGCGGACACCCATGCAGAATCCCCCTGTTTTCGCCAGTTTTACTTTCATGCGGTCCTTTCAATCAGGAAGCCCCTCAGTGATGCTTGGGGCTCTGAGGAATTGAAATGTTTCTCCAGATCAGTAAAATACGAATCCAGTGCAGACATCGACTCCTCAAGGCTCCTGATCCGGGTGAATGCTCCGCGAAACCGGCTGCTGTTGGGCAGTCCCTTTGTATAGCGGAGGAGAAGGCCCCGCATGACCTTGGATGCTGTGGGTTCGCCTAAATCAAGGGTGAGGAGACGAAAATGCTCCTCGATTAACGCCCTTCTCTCAGTCAATCCAGGCGATGTTATCTCAAGTCCTTGGATCATTTCCAGCGTCTGTTTGAAGATCCAGGGGTTGCCCACTGCAGCCCTGCCGATCATAACGCCGTCACATCCGGTTTGTCGTTTCATTTCGATGGCTGAGGAGGGGCTGGAGACATCACCGTTTCCAATGACGGGGATTTTGAGATGCGCTTTGGTATCCGCGATAATGGACCAGTCTGCTTTTCCGGAAAATCCCTGTGTTGCATAACGGGGATGTATCGTGATGGCATCGGCCCCACAGTCTTCTATGATCTTCGCAATTTCCAGAGCCGCAGGTTGATTGGGAGACCATCCGGCTCTGATCTTGACGGTCAGGGGCACGGAGCAGACCCGTCGGACTGCAGAAACGATTTCCCGTACCCTCTGGGGGGCACGCAAGAGATGTGATCCTGAGCCGGTTTTCACGACCTTTCTTGCCGGGCAACCCATATTGATGTCTATGATACTGGCCCCTTTTTCGATTGCTATTTGTGCTGCCGCGGCCATCACATCGGCGTCAGGACCAAATATCTGGACCGAGAGGGGTTTTTCTTCCGGCTGGCTCTTGAGATATTTGAAGGTCCTTTGGTGACCCAGAGTTAAACCTTTGGCGCTGATCATCTCGGTGGTAACCAGACCGGCCCCCAGATTTTTGACGATGAGGCGGAAAGGCAGGTTTGTTATACCTGCCAAAGGGGCCATAACAAGGCAATTTGTTAGCTTTAAGGATCCGATCTGTAACATATGATCATTTTAAATGAGTAATAGAGTAAATACAAGCGCCACAACGCTTGGCAGAAAAGCCTTTCAGTTCAAAACTTTGGAGACAAATTGGCAATTATTTGGGGAAATGAGCATTTTTAACGAGGACTTCGGGTCTTCGATGCCTCCTCGTCCTTAACCCTGAACGTTGAACCCCTGGCCCAGACCGATCATCGGCACTATGTATGCGAAAAGTATAGTCTAAGCCTAGTCAGTACAACTTTGGAATTATGCCACGAGTCGCACCAGGGCGGGCCTGAACCTGAGTAGTCACTAATATTCACAAAAAAAGGGCGGTGCCAAACATTCCCGGCGCCGCCCTTTTGCTGGTTGGCCCCGATTACGGAGCCGTTGGTTTATATTACTTGATCTCTATCTTTTTTGGTTTGATGGTCTCGGCCTTTTTTAGGGTCAATTTAAGAACCCCATCTTTATACGCGGCATCCACGGTCTCGGCTTCGACCTTCTCAGGAATACGAAAGCTTCTTTCGAAGGACCCATACGATCTCTCCACCCGGTGATAGTTTTCACCTTTGTCTTCCTTTTCCTGTTTCTTTTCCCCTTTTACGGTCAAAATACCGTCTGAAAGGGTCACGTCGAGGTCTTTTACATTTATGCCGGGTATTTCAGCGGTTACCACATATTCTTTGTCGGTTTCGCTGATATCGAAGGCCGGCACCCACGATTTTCCCTCTTCGAACAGACTGGGTAGATCAAAATCCCCTCCAAATCTGTCGAAGAAAACTCCTCTCGGGACAAACGTATTTGTCCTTGGGATCAAATTTAGAATTCTCGTCATATCTGTCACCTCCTTGATCGGAAGATTTCTCTATCCGGTTGTATTTGCTTATAAAGTTAAGCATTTGTTTTTGGAGATCAAGACATGAGGGATATTTTTTTAGACAGGGTCCTGGCCGATTTTTGGAATAATGGCTCCCACCGGGCAGACCCTGGCACATTCGATGGGTTCCCGGCAGGGGGGCGATGAGAGGTCTTGTCCCCCATAGAAGGTGACTATGGTATCAAAGCCCCGTTTGGCAAAGGTCAAAAAAGGCTGATCATGTTTTCTGCCGCAGGCACGGACACATCTCCCGCAAAGAACACAACGATTGGGATAGTATTTCAGGAACGGGTGATCTTCCACACCCTCTGTTTCCTTTAGAACTTTTTCCAACCGTTTTGGCTTTAACCCGACCTTTAGGAATCTGGCAATGGTCTGGAGTCCACATTTCTTGTTCGCCGGGCATCCGGCACAGTCCACGTTATGGGCCGACAGGAGGAGTTGCAGGGCCGAACGCTGGAGTCTTCTGACAGAGGGGGTGTCGGTGGTTACTTGCAAACCGCCTCTTACCTTGACAGTACATGCGGTGACCGGTCCGTTTTCTCCCTCAATTTCGACAAAACACAACCTGCATGAGGCCGACGGATCGCCCATGCCCTCAAGATAGCAAAGGTTGGGGATGTAAATGTCGTTATCAAGGCAGACAGGAAGGAGCGTGGCCCCTTCTTTTGCTTCAATTTCCTTTTTGTCTACAAGAAATTTAACCATAACCGGAATTCACCTGATGCAGCCTCCTAGTGCAATTTGGCCGCTCTTTATTGAAAAACGCCAATCGTCAATTGTCAATGTCTGGGGGCCGTTCCACAATAGGAGCCCTATCCGGCGGAGATACCTTTTTTACCGCATCATATTCCGGCGGACAGGCGGTTACGCATTCACCGCATTTTACGCAGAGGGTCTGGTCAACCCCTTTCTTTCTGTTTTTGGTGGTAAAGATGGCCTCAACCGGACAGCTCCCAACACAGGCATCACAGCCGCGAGCGCATGTCTCCAAATCAATATAAAAGGCGGTTAAGGAGCGGCAGACTCCGGCCGGACACCGTTTTTCGGCCACATGAGCCGTATATTCGTCTCTGAAATACCTTAGAGATGTGAGCACAGGATTGGGAGCGGTTTTACCCAAACCGCAAAAGGAGCCCTCCTTTATGTCTTGACTCAAGTCCTCCAGAAGTTCCAGGTCTCCTTCACGACCGTCTCCAGTTGTTATTCGCTCCAATATGTTGAGCAGATGACGGGTCCCGATTCTGCAAAAGGTGCATTTCCCACAAGATTCCTTCTGGGTAAAATCGAGAAAATACCGGGCCACATCCACCATACAGGTATCTTCATCCATGACCACCAGGCCGCCGGAGCCCATCATGGCCCCTGCAGCTGTCAGCGAGTCAAAATCGATGGGGGTATCCAGGAACTCAGCAGGCAGGCATCCGCCTGAGGGCCCCCCAATCTGGACGGCCTTAAAGCTCTTCTTATTTGGAACCCCGCCGCATATGTCAAAGATCAGGGTCCGCAAAGAAACACCCATGGAAATTTCCACCAGACCGGCGTGGACAATATCCCCCACAACAGAGAATATGGCCGTCCCGGTGCTGGACTCCGTGCCTATATTTCTATACCAGGCCTCACCATGTTTCAGGATCAATGGAACAGAGGCAAAGGTCTTGACATTGTTGATCACCGTGGGCTTCCCCCACAAACCTTTCTGGACCGGGTATGGAGGGCGCAGTTGAGGCATACCTCTTTGGCCCTCAATGGATTGGATAAGGGCGGTTTCCTCTCCGCAGACAAAGGCCCCGGACCCCTGGAACACGGAAATCTCCAGACCAAAGGAGGTGCCAAGAATACGGTTTCCCAGGAGCCCCAGCTCTTTTGCCTGCTCAATGGCCCATGTAACCACCTTGACGGCAAGGGGGTATTCCGCCCGCACATACAAAATTGCCGTCCGGGCCCCCACTGCAAAGGCGCATATTGCAATGCCCTCAAGTACCTGGTGGGGGTTGCTTTCCAGGATCGTACGGTCCATATAGGCCCCGGGGTCCCCCTCATCTGCATTTAATATTACAGTTTTTTCTTCACCCTCGGCGTTTCTTGCCAGCTCCCATTTTTGCCCCGTGGGGAACCCGGCCCCGCCTCGCCCCCTGAGGCCGGAGCTTTTCACCTGGTTGATGATATGGCGGGGATCCCGGGAAAGTGCTTGTGCAAGACCCGCATATCCGCCCACTTCAATATAATCCAGGATCTCCTCGGGGTCGATAAGTCCGCATTTCTTAGTGACGACTCTTTTTTCCTGGTTGAAACGGGGGAAATCCCAGACCTGCGGGATCATATCATTTTCATCCATTGCGCCCAGCAGGTGCTCAAAGAGAGGGTCCCCTTCTTCCAAAAAAGATTTTACAAGCATGGTCGCTTTCCCGGGGGTTACCTGGTGATAAAGGATCGGCGGAAAACCGGGATTGTGGATAACAACCAGAGGCTCCCCATAGCAGTGGCCCATACACCCCACCTGCGTGATACTGGCCTGGATATTTCGCTGGATAAGGGTCTCTTCAAACGCCTTTTTGGTCTCCAGGGCCCCGGATGCAAGACCGCATGTGGCCATCCCGATATATATCTTTGGCCCCTGAACTTGCTCTTTTTCTTTGGCGTGTGTTGCGGCCTTTTCCCGGATCGCGCTAAATATCTGCTCCAGGGTTTTATTATTCTCCGGCGTCATTTTTTTGCTTTTCTCTCGCCACACGTTCCTTTTCTATCTGAAAACCCAGGATGATACCCTCCACCTTGCTGGGTGCCATATGCGCCTGGACCGACTCATCCACGGTGGCAACGGGGGCCAGGGCACAGCACCCGATACAGGCAACCCTTTCAAGGCCAAACTCCCTGTCTGGCGTGGTTTCCCCTTCCTTAATCTCCAGTTTGCGTTCAAAATTCTCCAGTATAATGTCCCCACCCTTGACATGGCACGCCGTACCCAGGCATATTTGGATCTGATGTTTGCCCGGGGGAGTAAATCGAAACTGATTATAAAATGTGGCAACGCCATATACCTCACAAGGGGCAATTTCAAGATATTCTGCAACCATGTTTATGGCATCAGGGGGAAGATAGCCGTGTTTCCCCTGAATCATCTGGAGGATGGGGATCAAATTTCCCCTTTCTTTACCAAACCCTGGAAGCCTTAAAGCTATATCTTCCAGCATTGCCTTTTCTTCGGCAATCATTTTTTTATCCAATGATTCGGTCCTCTCATAAATGCGGGGTTGCGTCTGTTGCCATCTTTTGATTTCGCCCTGGCGCCCTAGAAGAAAGGCGTTTCTTTAAGACCCCCTTAATATTGAAGCGCCGGGGAAAGTCAAGCGGAATCTTCTATCATAATAAAAGCTCAGATCCCTGATGCAAACTTTTTCAAGTGGGTGCGCCAAGTAAATAGAATCCACACACAATGACGGAGGTCAATGATCGTGGAAAAAGAGATACACAAAATCGCTAAAAACTATCATGTGGACCTGGTCGGTGTGGCAGATCTTTCCCCGGCAACCTCCCACCTTGCTCACCAGGGAGGTGCCATCTTTAAAAAATATCCGAGGGCCGTCTCTTTGGGTTTTCGCCTCGTAAACGAGGTTGTTGAGTCAATCGCTGATCATGGCAACCGGGCCCTGGTCATGAACTATATTCACCATATATACAGTGTGGTTAACCAACGGCTCGATCAGGCCGCCATTGCCGTTGCAAAGTTTATCATGGAGCAGGGGTCCCTCGCTTTTCCTGTGCCGGCCTCTCAGGTCTTGTCCTATGAGACATACACAGGACTTGTCCCCCATAAGACGGCAGCGCACCTGGCCGGACTGGGCTGGGTAGGAAAAAATGCCCTTCTGGTCACCAAGGGATACGGCCCCCGTGTCCGATTTGCGACAATATATACCGATGCACCGTTGGCCTCGGGGACACCAAAAAATGTCAGGTGCGGCAGTTGTCGCGTCTGTGTGGATGCATGTCCGGTCCATGCCTTCACCGGAAACAACTTCAATGAAGAAAAACCCCGGGATTACATATATGATGCAGCGGCCTGTAACAGCTACATGAAGGAAAGGAGACTTTCGCTTTTGGGAAAAAATGTCTTTGGCGGAAACTGCGGGCTTTGCATCCAGGTCTGCCCTTTTGGAAAACCAAAACGACCCGGAAACAGGGACAATAAAGCAGGGGTTTTAAAACCCATAAAAGAAATGGAGCCAATCGTATGAGACAAGGTGCGCAATTGACGATTCACCCCTTGATAACAGCTCGCCTCACCTTGGATGGCTCCCGAATGACATATCTCCGAAACGCCGGCGAAACCTGGTGGGTACCCTCTGCCTTTTTTGCTATTCTTGGCGGTGATGAACCCGTCCTTGTTGACACCAGCGGGTCCGGTGCTGTCATGTCCAGGATGCGGGCGGAACCGGTTGAGGCGGTTCTGGACTTCAAGGATGCCCTTGCGACGGTCGGGCTGACGTCCGAAGAAATCAAGATAGTAGTTCACACCCACCTCATGTATGACCACTGTGCCAACTCCAAGGGGCTGCCTGGGGCGCGATTTGTGGTTCAGGAAAAAGAGGTGGCGTTTGCCTATGATCCCCATCCCATGATGGCCGGTGCCTACCAAAGGGAGCTGTTTGATGGCCTCAATTTTGATGTGATCGAGGGCGACAGAGAGTTAATTCCCGGTGTCCGTATCCTTTTTACACCCGGGCATACCCCGGGCACCCAGTCGGTGGCCGTGGAGACGGCTGCCGGATTGGCCGTTATCACGGGATTTTGCTGTGTTGCTGAAAATTTTGAACCCAAAGAGGCAGGCGCCTGGAAGACCGAACGACCTCCGGAAGTCATCCCGCCCGGTATCCACACGGATATGGTTCAGGCCTATGAGAGCGCGCTGAGGGTCAAGGAAATGGCCGACATCATTATTCCCATCCACGATCCCGGTCTGCAGGGGAAGGATTGTATACCTGAGCAATAGGGCTCAGATTACACCTTTGGCCCCCAGTTTTTTGATTTCAGACTCCTCCATCCCCAATTCAGCCAGGACCTTTTCAGTATGTTCTCCCAGCTTTGGGGCCGGCAATTTGATCCGGCAGGGGTTGTTTTGCATCTTGACAGGAAAACCGGTCATTTTGACTTTTCCGTGTCCGGGGTGTTCAATCTCCGTCACCATTTCCTGATGGCGCACTTGCGGGTCCTCAAATACCATCTTTAGGTCCTGGATGGTCCCAGTGGGGACACCCGCCTTATTTAACTCCTCTATCCAGAAAGCCTTTGGTTTGAGCCTGGTTTTTTCCTCCACCAAGGCATTAATCTTTGACCGGTTGGCCATCCGCAGGTCGTTGGTCGCGAAATCCGGATCATTGTTTACGTGAGAAAGGTCAAGGGCGGTCAGAAGTCTCTGATATGTTTCCCCACTGCTCGGGGCGATGGCCACCTCTCCATCGGCGGCGCGGAACACGCCATATGGCGACAGCATGGGGTGATCGTTGCCGGTCCGTTTTGGAAGGGTTCCGGATGCCAGGAAATTTGCAGACGTGTACCCCAGAAAGCTGATCAACCCGTCCATCAGTGACGTGCGGACCTCTTCTCCCTGGCCCGTCTGAGCCCTCCTGAACAGGGCTGAGACAATGCCAAAAGCGCCGTACAGCCCCGCAACAAGATCACTGATGGGGGGCGCCACCCTCAGCGGGTTCTTCTCCCTCTCTTCCGTTTACGCTCATGAGCCCGCTCATTGCCTGGGCAATAAAGTCAAAAGCGGGTCTGTTTGCGTGGGGGCCGTCTTTACCAAAACCGGATATCCCACAGTAGATGATGTCTGACTTAATTTCCTTGAGTTTACCGTAATCAAACCCCATTTTGGCCATGACATCGGGTCGAAAGTTCTCCACGATCACGTCACTTTGGCGGACCAGCTGTGTCAGGATTTCTTTGCCTTCTTTTGAGCGGAGATTTAGGGTTATGGATTTCTTGTTGCGATTACAGGCAGCGAAATACCAGCTGAGGCCATCCTTAACGACGCCTTGCGCCCGCGCCGCATCTCCTTTGCCCGGGGTCTCGATCTTGATTATCTCCGCACCCATGTCACCAAGCAGCATGGTGCAAAAGGGTCCCGCAAGCATCCGTGTCAGATCAATCACCTTGATATTGCTTAAAGGCATCTAAAACCTCCTTGTCGAGGCAGACTTTGGGTTGTATCTAATCGCTGATTTTGTCGGGAAGAGGGTGAAGATCAAGCCGTGGGCCGGTCTTCATCACCTGACCGGGCAGTTCTCTCCCCACAACCTCCTCCACTCTTTTTGCAACCTTAATCAATTCAACCAGGTTTATCCCCGTTTCGAGGCCCAGTTCACCCATCAGATACACAAGGTCCTCCGTGCATACGTTTCCGGTTGCTCCCGGTGCAAATGGACATCCCCCCAGACCAGCCACAGAGGATTCAAAAATATAAAGACCCATGTTGAGGGCTTCGTAGACGTTGACAAGCCCAAGCCCTCGGGTGTTGTGAAAATGGAGTGACACCTCGAGATCGGGATATCGGTCCATAACAAATTGACAGGTCCGGCGGACAATAGGCGGTGTGGCCATGCCCGTGGTATCACAGAGGCTTATGCGATTGATTCCGAGCGTGTCCATCCGCTCCACCACCCGTGTGACGTTCTCCGGAGCAACGTCTCCTTCAAAGGGGCAGCCAAACGCCACTGACATGGAACATCTTAGCCCTATCCGGACATCTGACGCAATCTTGACAACGGTTTCAAAACCGCGGAGTGAACTCTCAATGGTTTGGTTTACATTACTCTTGTTATGACTTTCAGATGCGGATACCAGAAGAACCATCTCATCCACTCCTGCCAGCGCCGCGTTTTCCGCCCCGCGGACATTGGGAACAAGTGCACCCACCTCGAGCCCCTCAGCTCGGTTGATCCCTGCCACCACGTCGAAAGCATCACGCAATTGAGGAATAGCCTTTGGCGATACAAATGACGTGGCCTCAAACAGACGAATCCCTGAATCGACCAAACCATTAATTATTTCAATTTTCTTATCCGTGGGGATAAAGTCACGTTCCATCTGGAACCCATCACGTGGCCCAACCTCACGGATACTAACAGCTTTTGGTAAGCTCATGTCTATTCCTTTCAGAAATATTGAACCCAATTCGGCTAAACCGAAATAATGAGCTAAAATTGAGATGGATTCTCAAGACGGCTCTAATATCCCTGCCATCCTTGCTAAAGTCAAGGCCTCATGTACTGTCGACCTCATCCGGCTTTTGGAAAAAATCGGACGGCAACAATGCAAGGCTTTTGGGCAAAATATCCATTTCCATATGATATCTTTCTCTGCGCCGTGTGCCGTCTTGAGCACCTAATTATCTTGACTTTCCCTTTGTTTTCAATATATTAATCCTGTAAACAACAACCGGCAGCTTATTATTTTTGATTCATCGTAACTACTCAGGTTTGGGGGTTCCCCGCCAAGCGGGATCTTCGACAGAGGTTCAACGTTCAGGGTTAAGGACAGGGACGGCATTGAAGACCCGAAGTCCTCGTTAAAAATGCTCATTTTCCTAAGCAATTGCCAATTTGGCTCCAAATGTTGGATTAGGTCTGACGAAGCTGACGCTTTTATCGTAAATACGCATCCCAAATGCAGTCCGGGGACGAGAATGGAACCCCTGGCCCAGACCTGGCATTTCAAGATGTGGTGATGGAAAGCCAAGTCCATAGAATGTGAAAGCAATTTCATAGCCACATCACGTCGCACCAGGGCGGGCTTGAACCCCTGTCGAAGATCCCGCAGGGCGGGGAACCTTTGAATCCGTGAACGCCTACGGTCTGTCAATACAAGCAAGGTAACGGAGAGTTAGTCGTGTTTGAACCAACGATCTTTTGGATACCTCAATTTATTGCAGGACTAATTTCCGCGATTATGGCTTTTAGCCTGTGGCCAAAACGATCTGCTTCCGGCGCCAAAGCCTTGATGGTTTTGATGATAGCCACGGCAGAATGGGCCTTTCTCAGCGCTCTACACAAGGTCAGCCCTGAACTGTCAACCAAAGTCTTGTTAGCCAAGATTCAATATCTGGGCATCGTAACTGTGCCGGTGGCCTTATTGATTTTCATTTTGCAATACACCGGCCGGGAACGGTGGTTGATTGCCCGGAATTTTATTCTACTGCTTATTTTTCCTGTGGTTACTTTGGCCTTGGTCTGGACCAACGAATTCCACAACCTAATCTGGAAAAAAATATGGCTGGACATCAGCGGTACCATCCCAGTAGCAATATACGATTACGGCCCCAATTTCTGGGTTTGGATCTTTTTTGTCTATTTTGTGGTTCTGTTCGGCACCGTCTTGCTTATCAAAGCATTTATCAGCTCCCCCCGCTTCTATCGAACGCAGATCTTTATTGTGTTGACGGGTATTGCTGCCCCTTGTCTTGCGAACATATTGTATATTTTTGATATTAGCCCCTGGCCTCGCATAGATTTGACGCCCATTGCCTTCACTGTCAGCGGTCTGGTTGTTGGCTGTTCCGTATATTGGTTCCGAATTCTTGATATAGTGCCAGTGGCGCACAAAACTGTGCTTAAAAGCATGCCTGATGGCGTCATAGTGTTGGATCATCAGAACCGGATCGTGGAGATGAATGCGGCCGCTCGGGAAATTCTCCGCCTTTCCGATTCAGAGATAATTGGGCAGCCGGCCCCTCAAATATTTGCCGATAAACCTGCCCTGATCGAACACTTGAATACGGTGAAAGAGGTGCGTTCTGAGATTACGCTTGGTGAGGGCGATGCCCAACATTACTATGATCTGTCAATTTCGTCTTTTAAAGACAGGCGGGGAAGCTTTATCGGCCGGCTGATTATTTTTCGGGATTTCACTCGGCGTAAACAAGACGAGGAGAAGCTTCGGGAGAGTGAAGAACGTTATCGGAATCTATTCGACAGTATTAGCGATTTTGTATATTCTCACGACCTAGAAGGCAGGTTTATCACCGTCAACCGGGCCGCAGCCGCAAGCCTTGGTTATGTCCCCCCAAGAACTTATCGGCAAACCTATTAGTGATTTCATGCTTTCGGATTACCGGGCTATTTTTAAGGAAGAATATTTGCCCCGAATCAAAGAAAAAGGCTTCTATGATGGAGTATCCGTATACCAGGCAAAGGACGGGACAATACATCATGTTGAATACCGAAATATACTGATAAAACCGGATTCAGAGGAATCTTTTGTAAGTGGGTCGGGGCGTGAAATAACGGAACGTCTTTTGGCCCAACGGGAACTCAGCAAGCTGGAAGATCAGCTCCGGCAGGCTCAAAAAATGGAGGCTATGGGCACATTGGCTGGCGGTTTAGCCCATAATTTCAATAATCTGCTTATGGCCATACAGGGTAATGCCTCTCTGATGCTACTAAAGAAAGATCCCGGTGATCCCGATTATGCGAGATTAAAAAACATCGAACAGTATATTCAAAACGGCGCAGAAATTACCAAACAACTATTAGGTTTTGCCAGAGGCGGAAAATACGAAGCCAAACCTTCTGACCTTAATGAGCTAATCAAGAAGAATTCTGAGATGTTCAGCCGGACAAAAAAGGAAATTACCATCCACCCAAAGTATGAGAAGAACATCTGGGCGGTTGAAGTAGACCGGGCACAGATTGCACAAGTCTTGATGAACCTTTATATAAATGCCTGGCAGGCCATGCCTGGTGGCGGGGAGCTATTTCTTGAGACAAAAAACGTTGAGCTTGATCAGGACTTTGTAAAGCCATACGATGTGGAACCTGGCAAATACGTGAAGATTTCGGTTGCTGACACCGGCGTGGGTATGGACAAAAAGACCCGGGAGAGAATATTTGATCCGTTCTTTACCACCAAGAAAATGGGAAGGGGATCGGGTTTAGGCCTTGCGTCGGTATACGGCATTATCAAGAACCATGGCGGTGTCATCGATGTACACAGCAAAAAGAGTGAAGGAACCGTATTCACTATCTATTTGCCGGCATCTGAAAAAATGATCATAGAGGAGAAAGAACTGACTGAAACCATAAAAACGGGAACAGAAACGATTCTTCTTGTTGACGATGAAGAGATGATCGTTGATGCAGGAAAGGAAATGTTGGAAGAGATTGGATACAGGGTTATGACAGCCACGGACGGAAAAGAGGCAATAGATGCTTTCAGAAAAAAAAGAGGTGAGATTGACCTGATCATCCTGGATATGGTGATGCCGGGAATGGGTGGGGGAGAGACCTACGACAAACTCAGAGAGATTGATCCTAAAATAAGGGTCCTCCTTTCCAGCGGATACAGCATGGATGGCCAGGCAACTGAAATACTGCAACGAGGCTGCAATGGCTTTATACAAAAGCCGTTTAATATAGAGGAGATTTCACACAAGATAAGGGAAGTGTTGGGCGAGGGATAATCATGTATGCAGTAATATTTGAAGTAGAAATTAAACCGGAAGGAAAAGAAGAGTATTTACAATTGGCGTCTGAGCTTTTTAGCGAATTAAATGACATCGATGGGTTCATAAATTTGAAAGAACCACGTTATGAACGAACTTTTATTTGATCCTGAAACACATCGCAAGGCCGGCCGTCTCCTGGGAGAATTTCTGGCTGACTATGAAGTCGATGTGTCCAACCGACCCGTTTTCCCGAAAATAAATCGAGAAGCCATGCGAGCGATACTCGATGAACCCCTTCCTGACGAAGGAAGATCTATTGAGGAGCTTTTTAAGGAATTCAAGGATATTGTTGTCCCAAACTCAACTCAGGTGGCCCATCCTCGTTTTCTTCCCTATGTTCTCCCCTCACCCAATGGAATCTCAGCGTTTGCAGATGCCCTGGCAGGCGCTCTCAATCAAAACTGTAATCTTTGGACGCTGTCACCCGCTGCAAATGCCATTGAACAACGGGTCATTACCTGGTTTCATGAACTGTTCTCGTTTCCAAAAGCAAGCGGAGGCATCATAACGAGCGGTGGATCGATGGCAAACCTGACCGCTCTTGCAATTGCTCGGGATAGATTCCTGGGGAATAACGCAAGAAAAGAGGGGTTGCAGGGAAACATGTCACCGCTGGTGCTCTATACCTCCGAAGAAGTACACAACAGTGTTGACAAAGCAGCTGTTATCCTTGGGATTGGTCTGGATCATGTGCGTCACATCCGCTGTGACAGGGAATTCCGGATCCGTATGGATATACTCAAAAAGGCAGTTTTGCGGGATCGTGAGGATGGTTTCAGGCCGTTCTGTGTTGTCGGTTCAGCCGGAACAGTAACCACCGGCGCCATTGATCCGTTGGACGAGTTGGCAGATTTTTGTGAAGAAGAAAATCTCTGGCTTCATATTGATGGCGCCTATGGTGCACTGGCCATTCTCAGTGATCGGATGTCCCCTCAGCTTTTACCGGCGGGTCGCGCAAATTCCCTTTCGCTTGATCCCCACAAATTTCTCTTTAATCCCCTGGAAGCGGGATGCGTTCTTGTGCGAGATGCTGAAGATCTGCGTTCAACTTATAGTTTTGTTCCAAGCTATCTTTCAATGGTGAATGATCCGGATTTTTTGGACTATGCTGAATATGGCCCACAGCTTTCACGTAGTTTTAAAGCGTTTAAGGTTTGGTGGTCTTTGCGCGCATACGGCCGAAAGGCTTATGCCAATACAATTGACCGGCTTTTTTGATCTCGCGTCATATATGGGGGAACGGATTCGGTCAGAACCGGAACTGGAACTTATGGCACCAGTGGGGTTTAATGCTGTGTGTCTTCGGTGCAACCGTCTAAACGATTCACAGAACGAGAAGGTTCTTGCTCGTCTCGTTTCTGAGGGAATCGCTTTTCTTGGCAGGGCTAAAGTAAAAGGGCTGTTCTGTTTTCGAGCCTGTTTTATGAATTTGCGGACAACACGTGAAGATGTGGACATTATTATTGACGATATTATCCGTTTAGGACGAGAAGCGCTTAGAGATCGATCAACATGTTAAACCGCCTCTGATACCTGAAATGATTCCGGATTCTCGAAATTTACAGCCGGTCTCAGAAAAAACATTTTCTCGGACAGTCTCCGAGGGGGAGATGTTATGATACTGGAACACAAAGCCATTTTCGAGCCCCTCAATATTGGTGGCATCCAACTGGATAACCGCATCGTCATGGCCCCCACCCACGTTGGGATGGGTGATGAAAAAGGGATGGTAACTGATCAGCAGCTTTGCTATTACTACACCCGGGCATCCGGTGGTGTGGGTCTTGTGATTGTTGAAATCACAGGGGTTACGGGACGTTATGCCTTTATTGCAGGGCGTGGGATCGGCGCAGCATCGGATCGAAATATCCCGGGTCTGCGTGACCTTGCCAGGGTCATCCACTGGGGAGGCGCCCGAGCCTTTATTCAGCTTGCCCCCGGACATGGCGCTCAAGCCATGACACATGGGGAACGAAGGCCGCTTGTGGGCCCTTCCGATGTCCCGGCCCTTATTCAGACAGATGGGCTCCCAAAAAATCTAGAAGGACTTTTAAAGACCCGGCCGGAGCGTCCTCATCCCCTGGATATTCAGGAGATTAAAGGGCTCAGGGAGGCAATGGTCAGGGCAGCTGGTCGTGCGAGGCAGGCAGGGTTTGACGGTGTAGAGATTCATGGGGCCCATGGATACCTGCTTAGCCAGTTTACTTCCCCTTATTATAACCAGCGTGACGATGACTACGGCGGATCTCCGAAGAAGCGATGGCGCTTTTCGCTTGAGATTATCCGGGATATCAAGGAAACCCTGGGACAACACTTTGTTGTGGGTTATCGGTTTAGCGCCCGTGAGTGGATTCCGGGCGGGCTGGATTTCCCCGAATCGATTGAGATGGCCAGGGCTCTTCAGGAAGCCGGTGCAGATTACCTCTCGGTGAGCCAAGGTTGTTATGGCTCTGCAACACATGTCTTTCCGAAAGAGGAAGATGCCATGACAGAAAATGCCGTGGCTATCCGAAAAGCGGTCTCCATCTCTGTTATGTGCCCAAATTTCCAGAATCCTGACAAGGCTGCTAAGGCCATATCAAATGGGTCAGTAGATCTTGTGGCTCTGGCAAGACCACTTTTGGCAGACCCTTTGTGGGCCAGGAAAGTAAAGGACGGAAGAGCCGGGGACATCCAGCACTGCAGCCGATGCTACCAATGCGTTCGAGCGGCCATCGTTGACCATGTTCCGGTTAGATGCCCTGTAAATCCCAAACTGGGTTTTGAACGTTTTGATCCACAGAGTCTTCCACGGCCGGCAACAGATGACGGTGCGTTGTAGAGAGTTTGTCGAAAAGACGGCGCCTTTTGGGGTCTGAAAGGAAAACGGTAATGAAAAAATGTGATCTTGATACGCCCTGCCTTCTGCTTGACCTGGGGATTCTCGAAGAAAATCTGGAAAAAATGCAACTGAGCGCAAACGGCGCCAACAAGAAACTGCGTCCCCATGCAAAAACACACAAATGCTCGACTCTGGCGAAGAAGCAGATCGATAAAGGCGCAGTTGGTGTGTGCGTAGCCAAAGTGTCCGAGGCCGAGGCGCTTGTGAACTCGGGTATCCATGGCGTTCTTGTCACAGGCGCCTTGGCGGTTGAGCAAAAAGTGGAACGCCTCACTGCCCTCTTGCCTAAGTCACCTTCTTTGATGAGTGTCATAGACCATCCGAGCAACATAGATCTCCTTGAAAAATATCTTTCAAGCTGCGGCCAAAAAATGGATGTACTTGTAGATCTCGACATAGGTTTACACAGGACAGGTGTTTCTCCCAGTAGAGGGCTGGAGCTGGCCGAACTCGTTCTGGCAAGTGACCATATCAACCTCAAAGGCATACAAGCATACGCTGGGCACGTACAGCACATGCATGATTATGACGATCGCAAAAAGGCATCGACCGAGAGTCTGAGATTGGCTGTCGGTGTCTTTCAACAGCTCCAAAACAAAGAGACACATTGCACAATCTTTAGTGCTTCGGGTACGGGAACGTCAGACATTGATCTCTCTGTCCCGGAACTGACGGAACTACAGGTTGGTTCCTATGCGCTGATGGATGCGGAGTACATGCCTATTCAAACCGCTGATTCTAAGGACCTTTCCAACCGTTTTCGCCCCGCACTCACTCTTTTGACAAGCGTTGTCAACATTTCCCATGACACGCACGTGACGGTCGATGCAGGCCTCAAGTCGTTATACAGGGACGGAGCAAGCCCGTGTGTGGTAACAAGTGAGTACTCCGGGTTGAAATACGATTGGTTTGGTGATGAATACGGAAAACTCAGCAGAGAAAAAAGGCCTGGGTCATTGCCCCCGCTGGGTACGGCCTTGGAACTGGTCGTGTCCCACTGCGATCCCACCGTGAACCAGTTTGATTGTTTCCACATCGTCCGAGGGGATGATGTGGTGGATAAATGGCCGATCGATCTGCGTGGCAAAAGCCAATAAGGGGGCGGGAACCCCGGTTTTAAGGGTGAATGAAATTAAGCCTGTTTTTTCAGGTGATTGAAGGAGAGGATTTATCATGGACAAGATTTGGCTGAAAATGTGGCCCAAGGGGTTTCCACAACAGCTGGAGTTTATTGAAAAGCCTCTGCACGAATTTTTGAAGGACACCGCAAAACAGCATCCAAAAAAGACAGCTATCAACTACTATGGTAACCAAATCAGCTTTCAACAACTGGATGAACTCTCCGACAGGTTGGCGGTGGCCCTTTGCGATATGGGGATAAGCAAGGGGGACAGGGTAAGCCTCTTTCTGGAAAACTGCCCTCAATTTATCATCGCCTATTACGGGGTTTTCAAGACAGGAGGGGTAGTCGTTGCTGCAAATCCCATGTTCAAGGAAGACGAACTCAAATACGAACTCCAAGACGCCGGGGCAAGAGTCATAGTGGCCCTTGATCACCTCTACCCCATGGTCAAGAATATCCAAAAAGATACCCCCCTCTCCCATGTGATCGTGACGAGTTACTGGGATTTTCTTCCCGATGATCCTTCTCTGCCCATCCACCCCTCCATGAAGACGCCAAAAGAGGTCTTTCCGCAAACCCAGGAATTTCTTGATCTGTTAAAGGAATATGGTCCGGAGCCCCCCCAAGTGGAGATGGATATACGCAAAGATCTGGCGCTTTTGCAATATACGTCCGGGACCACGGGTCTTCCAAAGGGTGCCATGATCACACACTACAACCTGCTGCACAACACGGTGGGATCGGCTGTTTGGAACAGGATTGCAGAGGATGACGTCCACCTTTCGGTGTTGCCATTTTTTCACGTCACCGGAATGACCCACAGCATGACCATGCCCGTCTATACCGCGACACCAAACGTCATGCTTTCACGGTTTGACACCCGGACTGCCATGGAGGCAATTGCGGCTTTTGGGTGTACGACCTGGACGAGCATCACGACAATGAACGTGGCTGTGGTCAACTCCCCGGATATCGGCCAATATGATCTGCGAAGCCTCAGACACTGTATGTCGGGCGGTGCCCCTATTCCCGAAGAGATCCTGAAAAAATGGCGAGAAATCGTGGGCACCGAGCTCGTTGAGGGGTACGGAATGAGCGAGACCATTTCTCAGACCCATGTCAACCCCCACACAAATCTCAAGTACGGATCTGTCGGGATACCACACTTTGGGGTTGATTGCCGTGTCGTAGATGTGGAAACGGGTGATGAACTCCCGATCGGGGAGGAGGGCGAGCTTCTCGTCAAGGGCCCTATGGTCACCAAGGGGTACTGGAACAACCCCCAGGAGACCGCGGAAGTTTTGAAGGACGGGTGGTTGGCCACCGGAGATATCGTGAGGGTGGATGAGGAGGGCTACTTTTATATCATAAGCCGAAAGAAGGATATGATTAAGGCATCGGGATACAGCGTGTTTCCCGCTGAGGTGGAGGCGTTATTGTATGAGCATCCGGCGGTGGGAGAAGTGGGTGTGATTGGCGTTCCCGATCCGTACAGGGGAGAAAACATCAAGGCCTTTATCATTCTGAAGCAGGAATACAGGGGCAGGGTCAAGGAAGATGAGGTCATTGCCTGGGCAAGGGAAAAGATGGCTGCCTACAAGTATCCGAGGATGGTTGAGTTTGTGGACGAACTTCCAAAGACCGGTTCGGGCAAGATATTAAAAAGGGTTCTGAGGGACAGGGAGGCCAAGAAAAGAGATCTCTCTATATGAAAGATGCGCACGGGTTTTTAAGGTCTGCGGGAATATGGTCTTATCAAAGGCGTTAAAGGGGAGGTAAAGATGATACGGAAATGTGCGGATTCAGATTTTATTACCATATTTGAGATCGTAAACGATGCCGCCCAAGCGTATAAGGGAATCATACCGAAAGATCGTTGGCATGATCCGTACATGTCCTCTGAAGAACTCAGGGGGGAAATCGAGGATGGTATTGTGTTTTGGGGAATGGAGCAGGATGGACATCTTCACGGGGTCATGGGAATTCAGGACAAAGGCGATGTTACGCTTATCCGTCACGCCTATGTCCGGACGAAATCTCAGAGGCTGGGAATCGGGTCAAAGCTGCTCCGGAACCTGGAGAGAATAACTGAGGGCCCCATCCTTATCGGCACCTGGGCAACTGCCTCGTGGGCAATCTCGTTTTACCAAAGACACGGGTACATCCTTGTGTCAGAGGCTGAAAAAAATCATCTTCTCAAAAAGTACTGGTCAATTCCAGATAGACAAGTGGAAACATCAATTGTTTTGGCGAATAGTGCATGGAAGGAATGCCTCGCAGACCGCAGCGGGTCTTGACATGTGACACCCTATGACAGAGGATATGGCACAGCGAATGGGAGAAGCTTTAATTCTACTTTAAAGGAGCAAAGATATCAAAATGGATAATACAAACATTGCTTTTGACCATGTCCACATCATCAGTGAGGACCCGGAATCCGCCGCATCTTGGTATGCCGACAAGCTGGACGGCAAGATTATGAACAGCCAGGAAGTTCGCGGCGCCCCCCAGGTTGTCGTCGCCTTTGGAGACACCACCATCATCGTCCGGGGCCGGAGACCTGGCGAGCAAGTGGTCGCCAAACAGGGTCTGGAATGGGGAACCGATCACTTTGGCTTTCGTGTTGAGGGAGATTTTGATGGTTATTGTGATAATCTCAAGGAAAAGGGCGTCACATTTTCGCTTGACCCCGTGGACTTTACGCCGAACATTCGCATCGCGTTTATCGACGCGCCTGACGGGGTTAGCATAGAGATTCTCCAAAGAAAATGATAACGAGAAAATGATAGCGGCACTGGTCCAAGGCCATGTGTTTCCATGCCAAACCGTTTCTGGGGATGCCAGACGAAATTGAACCTTCCCGAATATACAAAAACCAAATATTGGTGTAAGTCCTATCCCAAGGGGTTGCCGTCCGACGTAACCATCCCCCGGGTTGGCATCCCCCAGCTTATGGAAGAGGCCATTGGGGAAAATCGCGAGCGGGCCGGCCTGAATCTGTGAACGGTTACAAATGGAGATAGCTTTGATAAAGACAATCCCAATGTTTTTTATAATTGCAGGGGGTTGTAAGGTCGGCGGGAAACGGGGTGGTCAATGAGGCCCCAGACGGCTATAAGCGGTGTTTATAGTACCCGCGTCGGCGAACTTCGCGACAGTACCTGTATGTCTCTTCATACAGAGGCCGCACAGGGAGCGCTTCAAGATGCCGGGCTCAAGAAGAAAGACATTGATGGGGTGCTTTGCGGCTATTCCTTTGTAGAGCCGCATTTGATGTTGGGCTCGGTTTTTTGCGAATATTTTGGTTTAAACCCCCGCTTTACGAGCGCTATCGAAGCGGGCGGTGCCACCGCTGCCATTCAGATCATGCAGGCTGCGGCACTCGTGAGGTCAGGGATGTGTCGGCATGTTCTCTGTGTCACCGGGGACAATCGGTTGACCGGCATGACGAGAGATCGTGCGGTGGCGGCCCTTGCCGGCGTTGGCCACATTCAGTTTGAACAGCCCTACGGCATTTCCATACCTGCAGCTTACGGGCTGGTGGCACAACGTTATATGCATGAGTACGGCACAACCTCTGAAGATCTCGCCGCCATTGCAGTGAGTCACCGCAGTCACGCCAAAAATCATCCCAACGCCCACTATAAAGAGCCCATTACAATCAAAGATGTTCTGGATTCCCGGATGATCGCGTCACCGCTCCATATCCTCGACTGCTGTCCCATCTCTGATGGCGGAGCAGCTGTCATTGTCAGTGATGGGACAGCATCCGCTGATCTGCGAAAACCGCCGGTGGCTATTCTGGGGATGGGCCAGGGGCACACTCATGAGCACATCATTGAAGCGCCCTCGCTGACGGATTTCGGCTGTAAGCAATCCTCCAAGCGGGCCTTTAAAGAGGCCAGGATAGGTCCCGCCGATATCGATGTGGCAGAGATCTATGATTCTTTTACCATAACCCTGCTGATTGAGCTCGAATCCATTGGGTTTTTTGAACGCGGTGAGGCAGGCCCTGCAGCGTTGAGAGGAGATCTGACATTCGGGGGCAAACTTCCCTGTAATACGCATGGGGGTTTGCTTTCTTACGGACATTCAGGAGCGGCAGGCGGGGCTTTTCACATTGTCGAAGCCGTGCACCAATTACGCGGCGAGGCAGCGGGTAGACAGGTAAAGAACGCCGGGCTCGCCTTTGTACACGGAGACGGGGGTGTCCTGTCAGCCCACTGTTCCATTGTCCTGGGGCGGGGGTAACATGGCGGAGAAACCCATACCCATTCCAAATGGTGATACCCTTCCGTTTTGGGAAGCATGTAATCGTGATGAATTGATTTATCAGCTTTGCGGCAAGTGCGGCTACCGGCAATTCTATCCCAGACGGGTGTGTAAAGAGTGTGGTTCCGGCACATTGAAATGGGTAAACGCATCACTAAAGGGTAAGGTCTATTCCTTCACTATTCAGCACCGCGCTCCCACGTCTGCGTTTCGTGAGGATGTCCCCTATGTCATTGGCCTCATTGATCTGGATGATGGTGTTCGCATGATGATGAATATAAAGGACTGCAGTCCGGAGGATATTTACATTGGCATGCCGGTCAGCATCATATTCGAGGAACGCGGAAAACAGAAGCTTCCCCAGGCAAAAGCGATATTAGACCAAAAGCGATATTAAATTGGGAGCCCCTATTATGAAGGAGGTGCTTACTTTTGATAAATTCCCTGTGGGGAATTCTCTGGGAACCCATTCTTTTACCATTGATGCCTCGACACTGAGACTGTGGCGCAAGCTCTATTTCGATGAAGGGAGACCCGGCCCCGTGGTGTCCCCAATGGTGTCGCCGGGGGTGGTGACGATGATCGTGATGCGTGCCTACATAACAGTCCTGAGACCTGCACCGGACGGCAACATACACGCAGGTCTGAGTCTTGAGATGCGTAAACTGCCGGAAATCGGTCATACCCTGACCACTGAGATCACGGTTAGTAATAAAGAAGTGCGGAAGGGCCGACTGTGGGTGTATATGGATATCATGACCAGGGACGATCATGACCGGGTTATCTGTACAGGCAAAACCAAATCCATCTGGGCGAGGTGAGGGAGTGATGAAACAGACTCTAAAACCAGCATCACTTGAAGTCGATCAGGAAAAGATAAACCTCTATGCCGAATTAACCGATGACTGGAATCCACTGCATACGGATCCGGAGTTTGCCGCCAAAACGGAAATGAAGCGTGTGATTGCTCATGGCACCATGTCCCTAAACCTTATTTGGGAGTCAATGACGATCACCTTTGGTCTTGAGGCCATTGAAAAATCCTTACTTGATATTCGCTTTCTAAAACCTGTTTGCATTGGGGATCGCGTCACATCCGGCGGAGTGCCCCTCGATGGGGAGCCGGGTGTATGGCGGGTCTGGGTGATGAACCAGAAGGGGGAAGAGGTGATCGGAGGGACAGCCCACATCCCTGAGGAGGGTTAGCGACTGGCGATGTCTGTATGTTCCGCCACTATGAGCTAAATCCGTTACTTATTGAGCTATTGCCATAAAACTTATAACAACTGTTTTGACCCTGTTTAGGGAGAGGTTTGCAAAAAAAATATGTAAACAAACGGAGGAGTGACATGAAAAAAACCATTTTAGCTGTTATCCTGGCAACCGCACTGGCCGTCACATGGACCGCAACCGCCGTTGCCGGACCTGTACTGGACAAAATCTTGAAAAAGGGCGAACTCATCGTGGGGCTCACGGGGAACCAGCCGCCCTTGAGCGCAAGAAACAAAAAAGGCAAAATCATCGGCATGGATGTGGCTCTCGCTGAAATGGTCGCCACAAACATGGGTGTCAAGCTCAAACTCGTCACCATGCCATTTTCCGAGCTCCTTCCTTCCCTTGAGGCCGGGAGGGTGGATATGGTCATGTCAGGTATGACCATCACCCCGGAGCGCAACCTGAAGGTTGCATTTGTGGGACCCTACTATATCTCCGGGAAAGGCGTCATCACAAAGACCCGGACGGTCGCGGCCCTCCAGAATGCCGAGGGTCTTAATCGTTCAAAATTCAGGGTGGCCGCACTCAAAGGTTCCACCAGCCAGAAATTGGTTGAGAAAACTGCGCCAAAGGCAAAGCTTACCACCACCCGATCCTATGATGAAGCCGTTGAGATGCTTTTGAACGACAAGATTGACGTTGTTGTTGCGGACTATCCTTTTTGTGCATTGACGGCGTATCGCTACAGTGACAAGGGGTTAATCGCAGGAGACATGCGTCTCACCTATGAGCCTTTGGGGATCGCCATGAAGGAAGATACGTTGCTTATAAACTGGATGCGAAATTTTATTACGTCCCTCGAAGGTTCCGGCGCTCTTGACAGGCTCAGAAACCACTGGTTTAACGAGGATGTGTGGGAAAAGGAACTTCCATAGGTATGTCTGTTCCGGGTTTTGACAGCAATTAGCTTGTAAAGGAGAAAGGTGTAATGGGACGATTGGACGGAAAAATTGCCATTGTGACGGGTGGCACGAGCGGGATCGGCAAGCGGACGGCTGAGGTTTTTGTCCGGGAGGGCGCCTCTGTTTTGATAGCTGCACGGCGTGAAAGCGAAGGGAATTCGCTGGCCGATGCCCTTGGCGAAAAGGCCGAATTTTTGAGAACAGACGTCTCCATAGAGGCGGATGTAAAGGCCATGATCAAATGCGCTGTGGATCGATTTGGGCGGTTGGACTGCCTGTTTAACAATGCGGGATGCCCTGCTCCCTTGGGAGGCATTGAAGAGATCTCACTGGAAGAATGTGTGTCGGCCATGTCAGTCTTGTTTGGGGGTGTTTTGCTTGGCATGAAATACGCGGCCCCGGTGATGAAGGCGCAAGGGTCCGGGAGCATCATCAATAACGGTAGCGTGGCCGGGCTTCGTGCGGGCTACTCCTCATCGATGGTTTATGCTGCTGCCAAGGCCGCGGTTATCCACTTGACAAAATGTGTTGCCATGGAACTGGGTGAAAACAATGTCCGGGTAAACAGCATTTCTCCGGGCGGGATTGCGACCGGTATCTTTGGAAAGGCGCTTGGCCTGGGTACGAAAAAGGCGGAACAAACCTCAGGGAGAATAAAGGAGGCATTCAAGGAGTGGCAGCCGATTAAACGATCAGGCCTGACAGAGGATATCGCCATGGCCGCTGTTTTTCTTGCCTCGGATGAATCGGCCTTTGTAAACGGGCACGATCTGGTGGTGGACGGCGGTCTCATCGGCGGCAGGCTCTGGTCGGTGCAGCAGGATGGGTTAAAGAACCTTCGGGCCGCTCTCAGCGCAGATTAAGGCCCTCAGAGCACATTGACCACTTCAAGCCACCCCGGCCTTTTGGTGTTTGCAGATTCAATGGCGCCGGGAGAGCCCATTACTTTTATGACACCCTTTTCCTTTATTGCTTCGAGTATTTGGGAAAAGGATGCGAAGTGAGCAGGTGTGGTGCCCAGTATTTGATCCCGGACCTCCTGGCGTGCCTCCTCCGTCTCCCCCGTAAGATAGCGAAGCAGGGAGATATATCCCTTTGCATCAGGGAGCATGTGGGCGTCCAGGTCCCCAATGGCGCCGATGATGCCTTTGGTCAGCTCTTCTGTAGTTAGTGTAATTTCACGGAGAAACCGGGTTGCCTGATCAAACACCTCAATGGTATCGGTGAGGTTTGGATCGCGATAAGAGACAAGGGTCAGGGCTCCCGATAACCGATCAAAGAGACAAAAGGCCCCATAGGCTCCCCCCTGGACCCTGATTCGGTCCCACAGCCATGTGTTTCGAAGATAACGGGTTATGACCTTGGCAGATCCGTGATACTGATAACCTAGTTTATAGAGATTTGCACCCTTGCCCACATAGTTTACCTGGGAAGGAATGGTCATGCCCTCAAAGACGGCGGGGTCCGGTGAGGGCCACACACTTTTCCTGTCTTCGCCTTCAGGCAGGCCCTCTAAAAGGTTTTTCAGCCGGGGCTCAAACCGGACCCAATTGTTTTTGTCAAGGGTGGTGTTGAGGACCATATTCTTACGGCCTAAAAGGGCGGTCCGAATATCCTCAAGGGCGGAGAGAACCCCCGGCCAGTCCTCATCAACATTTCTGGCCAGTTCTCTCAAAAAAAAGAGATAGCTCACCCCGCCCATCTGCTCTGCAGCCCAATGGGCCTCGTCAAAATGAGCCCGGAGGCGCAGATTTACAAACTGATGTCCGGCCTGTATCAACGCCTGTTCCTGCCTCGCCTTTTCTTCCATGACCATCTGTCGAAACCGTTCCCGGTTGTCCAGCCGAACCTTGAAAAGGATATCGCGCAGGATATGGATCAATTCCTGGCTCTGGGTAATCATGGCCTTGCCCCGCAGAAACAGCCAGGCCGCCCCCCTTTTGTTGTTCATCATAGAAGAGGTGAATGAGACCGGGCTGATCCCCCCGGTTTTTCTGCTGATACGCTGTGTGAACAAGACAAAATCCTCTTTCTCGGTACCCATCTCAACAAGGGCCCTCCCAAACAGCGAGATATATGGGAGATGTTTGGCAGGCAAGGTATGGAGATCAAATCCAAGATCGAGATAGACAATGTTGTTGGTGAACAGATCGTGAAACAGACTGGTGGTCTGGCTGATTTCCGAAAGCCATATGGGGATGGTCTTGTTCTTTTTTTCGAGGTCTTTGAGCCTCAAAACAGGGATAGCCTTGAGTGCCTCGGGGGGGTCCGGCGTTTCCTGCAGTTGTTTTAGAGTTCGGGTGTTTTCAATGACGCCATCTATCTGGGCCGGTGTCATCCCGGCGCGTACGTGTTTTAACCGGTCTTTTTCTTCGGCCTCCTCCCTCTGCCGGAGATCTGGATCCGGGTGAAGGGCAAGCACGGTACGATGAGGATTTTTTAAAAAGAACCGATCGATAAGGTGTTCAAAAAATGAACTATCTGTACGGATAGATGATTTTATGTCTTCCAGGGGCGTCTCAAAGGCCAGGAGTACCAACGGATCGCCTTCGTATAGCCAGGTAGAAAGAGACTGGAGCATCAGTAAAAGTCCCCTCGGAAAGCTACCGGTGTTATTTTCCCTCAGCCGGAATTCAATGGTGTTGAGCGCCGCTTCAACGGTTAAGGGGTCTACGCCCGTTTGGGTCAGGGTGCCCAGAGTTTCCATTACCAGGGGTTCGATTTTACCCATGTCTTCCGCGGCAATACCTTTGAGACCGGTTGAAAAGTAGATTTGTCTCAGTTCCGCGCTGAGACCCTCTCCTGCAATATCTTCCCCAAGCCCTGAGTCTATAAGGGCCTTGCGTAGGGGAGATGCAGGCATCCCCAGCAGGATGTAGTCGAGCATGCGCAGGGCAAAATTTGTCTTGATGTTTGTTGTTTCCGGAAGGAGCCAGTTGAGTGTGACCATCCCCTTTGGTGCGGTTCCTTGTTCCTGTCCTGCCATAAAATAACGAGTCAGGTGTTTTGGTTTGGTAAACGGAGACTGAAGGCAGATGGTTGAATCGATCTCTGACGGATCAAAATCTTTGAGATAGTCGTTTGTGATTTTCAACCGTTTATCAGGGTCATCGTCACCATAGAAATAGATGCGGGCATTGGAGGGGTGATAGTATTTTTTGTGAAATGCCTGGAATTGGTCAAATGTGAGATGTGGGATTTCTTTTGGATTACCGCCTGCATCAAACGCGTAGGGGTTGTCCGGGAAAAGGGACTGGAGTGAATATTCTGACAAGAGATTGTCCGGGGATGAATAGGCCCCCTTCATCTCGTTAAAGACCACCCCCTTGTATATAAAAGGGTTATCCTGGTTTTCCAGTTCATAATGCCAGCCCTCCTGCTGAAGGGTAAACGGGGTCAGGCGGGGGTACAGGACGGCATCCAGATAGACATCTATAAGGTTATAGAAGTCTTGGAGGTTTTGGCTGGCCACAGGGTAGCAGGTCCTGTCCGGATAGGTAAATGCGTTTAGAAAAGTTTGAAGAGAACTCTTGAGGAGCTCAACAAAGGGTTCTTTTACAGGGTATTTTCGAGATCCGCAAAGCACCGAATGTTCCAAAATATGGGGAAGACCCGTTGAGTCAAAGGGAGGTGTGCGAAAGGTGATGCCAAATACCTTGTTTTCGTCTTCATTTGAAAAAGAGAGGAGTTGTGCGCCGGTTTTCACATGGTGAAAAACCCTGGCAGTTGTATTTAGTTCTTTAATCTCCTGCTCCCGTTGGAGCAGGAAACCATGTATAACGGTCATTTTTCCCTCCGATGATTTTGAATACAAATTGAACGCTTTGTAAAGGCCTCGGTCTGAGAATTCCCTCCCGGACCGGACGTGTGACCGCTCTGGCGGTTGACGTCACTCAGGCTGCGGGGATTCCTGGGACTCTAAATATTTAGGTCGGCTGTCATCGTCTGCCTCATTCTTTGGATTCTTCGAGTCCAGGTCTTCCAGCATTAAAGAGAGTTCCGCATAGTTTGAGAGAACCCTTGTTATATAATTGGAGTCACCATTTACGTATTGAAACAAAACCTTTTTCCAGGAACCGAATTGTTTTCTGTATTTCTTTAAAATATAGTTTATAGCCGCTATATTTTTTCTGTGATCAAAAACATCAATCTCTTCTTCCCAGACTCCCTGATCAATCAGGTGGTCAGCCCAGACACTTTCTCCGGAGCCAGGCTTTCTTGTAAGAATCTGCCCAAGACCCTTGGCGTTCATCTTTGATCTCGCATAAACATCAAAACCTGACTCCTCTTTGATTATTGCCACGATCATAAGATAGTACGGGTATTTTTTGGCCTCATGAAGATATTGAATAACATATGGTTTTGGAACATATGATTTGGAATTTTTGTATGCCCACTCGATAATATCCGGGTTTATGGTGTGGTTGATTCCAATATCTTCCAGCATTGACTGTGCTGCAGAAAGCCGCTTTTCCAGTTCTTCCTGTTTTTCTGTTTTTTCTATAAGCGCTGTTTTTAGCACGGTTGTTTTTGTTTGCATTCTTTTGTAACTCACAAAATAAATCAAAGACGCTACTGCTATTGCTATGATTGGAATAACAATCGGGGCAAACTTGGTCTTGGTCCTGCTCTTGTCCATCAAGCCCTCTTTCGGTGGAGATGTATGTAATTCAGTCTGGAATCAATACAAGACTACCGGAAACCTGTCCTCCGGTCAAGAATCGTTCCACGGGGAAGTGGTCGGGACCGGAGGTATAGCGCGGGGGTTTTGTTTGACGGTGAGTCTTTGTCTTCGTTATACTTAAAAGGATCAGAACTTTGCAGTGTTTGAGCGCTGCGAAGGATGCGGGGTCTTGGACCGGGGAAGCATTTTGGGGACAGAGATAAATGGGGAATTTCTGGGACGAAATTTTGGTTGAGAAAAGAATAAGGGTCATAACTATCACTATTGTCCTGGTCCTGATCGCGGTTTATTTTGGCGCCAAGTTGTATGTGGAGAAAGCAGCGAAAACGAGAATAGACAACGCGATAGCAAAACTGGGTGGTGCGATAAATATCGACTATGAAGATATCAGTGCAGACTTATTGAGATTGAATCTGCATATAGAGGGTGTATCTGTTTCGCAGGCCGGACAAAAGAAAAAGGTCCATATCACCGACATAGTAATCTACGATATTGACTCAGGATCGGGAATCCCCTCTTATCTTAACCTGGAAATTAACGGGATCAGGGGAGATGTTGGCGATCTCGGTGGGTTGGGAGAACTGGGGTACAATACCATAGAGGGCGATATTAAACTGGATTACAGATACGATGGTGAAAAAAAAGAATTCCAGCTAAACAAATTCAGGTGCAGTGCAGCCAAAATGGGCGCAATCGAGACAAGTGTTTATCTTGGAAATATCCATATTGAGCAAAAAAATATACTGGCCCTTCTTTTTGGTTATCCTCAAATATTGCTTCACCGGGCAACGCTCAATTATAAAGACAATTCCCTGGTGCCACGACTACTTGAATCAGGCGCAAAGAAAAACGGGAAAGGGCTCAAAGATTTCAAGCTGGAAATAATCCAAAAAATTGATCATATGATATCAAAAGAAGGTGACGAGTTTTCAGCAGAGACATTGAGGGCCATCAGGGGTTTTATAGATGATCCCAAGAAAATTGGAATAAGCGTTTCCCCCCAAAAGCCGGTTCCCATTGGTCTTATCCAGGGGCTCAAAGATTTCCAGTCAATCAGTAAATTGCTCAACCTGAAAATCACAAAATAGAGGACATTCGCTCCCCCAATGAGGTGTTTTTGTGAAGACCCTCGAAAATCAACGATGGCGGTGAAAAAGGGAACCTTGATATTGTCTAAAGAAAAAAAGATTTTGCCCTTTCCGGGTAAAATAAAATTATGTTATTTGAGGTTTGACAGAATGTCAGGAATTTAGTATGCAAAAATTGTCTGAAACGTCTTTTAATCGCCGGGACCGGGTTTGGCGGAGAGAAGGACCCGGGGTCTTGTGTGGTTGAATCCGAAAATAGCATCCTCAAAAGGAAGGGAGGTGGTACGGAGACGCAGGTTATCTGTTTGGGCGATTCAAGTTTCTAATTCGCATTGTTGAAAGCCACGTTCATTCAAAAGGAGGCGTGTTATGAAAAAAGGAATTTTCTTGTGTTTTGTGGTTTTGTGTTTTGTGCTCGGGGGTATGTCCCCTGCCGTTGCGGGTGATCCAAAGGAATACAAGGTCGGTGCAATCCTTGCGATGACCGGTTCCGGGGCATGGTATGGCAAGGTGATGAGTCAGGGCATTCTTCTTGCGATGGATGAGATCAACTCCAAGGGAGGCATTGACGGGGTCAAATTCAAACTGATCGTCGAGGACCACGAAAGCGGAAAGGGCCCGGCAGCAGTGAGCGGCTTTAACAAGCTTGTGAGTATAGACAAGGTCCCCTTCTCCTTTACTTCCTACAGCACCCCGACCCTCTCTATCGTACCCATTGCCAAGGAAAAAAAGGTCCTCCTGCTTAACGGAGGGGGCGTAAGTCCGCGGCTGGTAAAACAACCTTATCTGTTTAACAACCGGATGTTGGCTATGATGCAGGGCGGCGGCGTATTGTCCAGGGCTAAAGAGCTGGGTTTAAAAAGGATGGCCACCATGTACTGGAACGATGATGCCGGGATTGGAACCCAAGATTATATCGCTCCAAGGTGGAAGAAAATGGGTGGAGAAATTGTGGCAACCGAGGCATTTCCTGTGGGGGCCACGGATTACAAGTCTTACCTCTCCAAGATCATAGCAGCCAACCCGGATTTTCTGGCCATATGGGCCTGGGGTAAAGATTGGGGCATTGTGGTAAAACAGGCCAGGGAAATGGGTTTTACCAAGCCGATTCTAGGGGTCGAATACAGCCCCGATGCCCACAAGATAGCCGGGAAAACCGCAGAAGGGTATGAGTTTGTCAGTGATGCCTTTATCCCAAAGGGGGGGGAGGAATGGACGGAGAAATTTGTGCAGAATTATAAAAAGAAATATGGTGAAGATCCCGAGAAATATGCGGCTAATTACTATGAGGGCGTCTACATCCTTGCCAAGTTGATAGAGGCCGCAAAGGCGGAAGGCGGCGATTATTGGAAAGGCGACCGATTGCTAAAGAAGTTGGTTGAGATAAAGAGCTTCCCCAGCATTTATGGCGGGGATGTGGTTTTTGATACTGTGGAGCATACCTGTGTCAAACCGACGGCTCTTTTTAAGATTGTAGATGGAAAAAAGACCTTTGTTAAGTATGTGGATGCGGACTAGGAGGCTGTCCGAGAATGGCTATTTTTCCCAATCTCTGCGTCAGGCTCAAATTATAATCCTCGAAATACTTTAATGTATTCCTGTGGTTATAGTTTTCGCCTTCCTTGATCTTGAAAAAACTATCTCATTCTGGGACAACCTCCCAGTCTGAAACCTGGGGGGTGCTGAGATTTACACCCCCCAGAGGTCGAGGAAAGATCAACCCGGCAGATTCGAAAAATGGAGCTTTGCAATGGATCTTTTTATCCAACTCTCTTTAAACGGAATTTGGACCGGCAGCATCTTTGCCCTCCTGGGGGTAAGCTGGGGGCTTATCTTCGCGGCCACTCGGACATTTCACTTTGCACATGGTGTCACCTTTATTGTCGCAGCCTATTTTACGTATATCATCAGCTTATCCGGTGTCGGCCTCATCATTTCCTCGGCAGGTGGTATCCTGGCTGCCATGTTTTTTGGCCTCGCAATTGAGGGAGTCCTCTATCGGGGACTCCGAAAGGCTCATGCAACAACCCTGGTAATTTTTATCGCCTCACTGGGGAGCCTCATCTTTTTTGAAAACCTGATTGCCATGTTATTTGGAACCGATGTCAAGGTGATCAGCGGTATTCCCATAAAGGTTATCAAATTCGGAAATGTGGGTTTTACGACGCTTCATGTGACCATGTTTTTTTCGGCAGTGATCCTGATAGCGGGCCTGATGCTGTTCCTAAAGAAAACCAGGCAGGGTAAGGCCATCCGTGCCGTTATCAGCAACGCGGAGATGGCCGAGGTGATAGGCATCAACATCAACAAGGTTTATTTGATGGTCCATATACTTGCGGCCATTCTTGTTGGATCGGCGGCCATTCTGGTGACATTGGAAAGGGGTGCCACCCCGGAGCTTGGCACCTGGGCAATCCTCTATGCCTTTATTCCGGTGATCATCGGAGGTGTGGGCAGCATGCCGGGGGCGGCCCTGGCAGGGTTTATCATCGGTTTTGCCGAAAGCATCGGTATATGGAAAATCCCCTCTCAATGGCAGCTCGGGATAGCCTTTGTGATCCTTTTGTTTGTGCTGATCGTGAGACCAAACGGCCTCTTTGGCTTTAGCGTCTATCGCGGGAAGATTTAAGACGGATCTATTACTATGGATTACATCATACACATCCTCATCATGATCTGTATTTACAGCATCCTGGGGGTATCCTTTAACCTTATCCTGGGGTACACCGGGCTGATAGCCATGTGCCATGCCGCCTTTTTTGGGATCGGCGCTTATACTGCTGCCCTTTTTGCGATCCATTTTGGTGCAAATTTTCTGATCGGCATTTTGGCGGGGATGGTGGTCGCCGGTGTGGTTGGTCTGCTGGTTGCCCTTCCTGCCCTTCGTGTCCGCGATGAATACCTCATCGTCACTACCCTTGCCCTTCTTATGATTATCTATACCGTTATGATGAACTGGCTCGACCTCACCAGGGGAGCGGCCGGTCTTTCCGGTATACCCAGACCAAGGCTTTTTGGTTTGGAAATCTCCACCCCTGCCCAATTCCTTCCCTTGATGGTCATCTTTGGGCTCATCTGTGTCCTTGTCAGTTGGAGGATTGTCACTTCTCCATTTGGGAGGGCCCTCAAGGCACTCAGGGAGGATGAAGTGGCGGCCCAGGCCCTGGGGAAAAACATCGCGTCATTCAAGATAAGGGTCTTTGTCATCGGTGGAGCCCTTGCCGCGGTGGCCGGCGGCCTGCTTGCTCACTATACGACATACATCAGCCCCCATTATTTTACGTTGACAGACACCATCTTTATCTTTGCCGTGGTCATTATCGGGGGGGCGGCAAATCTCTGGGGCCCGGTGGTTGGGGCTGCCCTATTGGTCTCGATCATCGAGGGTCTCCGTTTCTTGGCCATTTCGCCTACAATTGTGGGCTTTACCCGACAAATGGCCTACGGCCTCATTCTGGTCCTTTTTATGTATTTCAGACCACAGGGACTATTGGGTGCCTCCGGCCGTAAAAAAGCGAGAGGCAAAAAGGATTCAGATGAAGGAGAGGCGTTGGATCAACGGTCTCTCGGGATTCTCAAGAGCGGAGAGATCTTTGAAACCGCAGCAAAAAAGGAGGGGGCGGCGACCAAGGGTCCAATATTGGAACTGGCGGGCGTCTCAAGGAGTTTTGGTGGCATCCATGCGGTCTCGGACTGCACCCTCTCACTAAAAGCCGGCAAAATCACCGGCCTCATAGGACCAAACGGGGCGGGAAAAACTACTCTCTTTAATATGATTACAGGTCTTCATCCCTCTCAGAGAGGTTCCATACGCTTTAAGAACAGAGATATCACAAAACTGTCTGCCCACCAGACACCACGTATAGGCATAGGTCGGTCCTTTCAGAATCTGAGATTGTTTGATGGGATGACGGTCCTGGATAATGTTCTGGTTGCCTGCCCCAAGCAAATGGGGGAGCGGATCTGGGGAGCCTTTTTTCGATTCAGAAGGGTCAAGAAAGAGGAAACGGAAAATCGAGAGAAAGCCGAGGCCTATTTGCGGTTTGTTGGTCTGGAGGACAAGGCCCAGGAACTTGCGGAGGATCTCTCTTTTGCGGAACAGAAACTTTTGAGTTTTGCAAGGCTTTTGGCTACCGAGGCACAGCTAATGCTCCTGGATGAACCCGCCTCGGGGCTGGACCCTGTTTTTATGGAAAGTCTCTATCCCCTGATCAAGGAACTTGTTCGACACGGAAAAACGGTTTGCATTGTTGAACACAACATGGATGTAATACGGGCAATTGTCGACGAGGTCGTTTTTATGAATCAGGGCCGACTCCTTGCCCAGGGATCTCCAGAGGAAATCATGAACGCCCCTGAGCTCGCTGAAATCTATTTTGGGTCATAATAATGTTGCTGGAAGTCAAAGAACTGGTCGTTGGTTATAAAAAAAAGAGGGCCTTACGCCAGATTTCCCTGGACGTGGGAGAGGCGGAGATCGTTGGGGTGATCGGACACAACGGTGCGGGAAAAACCACGTTGCTCAAGAGTCTGTTTGGCCTGCTGCCTCCCTGGAGTGGGAAAGTTGTCTATAGAGGGAACGACATAACGGGGCGGCGAACAGAACTGAACGTGAAGGACGGCCTGTCTTATATGCCCCAGGGGCAGGGGCTTTTTCCGGACTTGAGCGTGATTGAAAACCTTCAGCTGGGAGACTACGCCCTCGGCAAGAAGAAATCAGAGGTATCCATGGGCCAGGTGTTTGAGCTTTTTCCGATTCTCAAAAGCCGTGCCGGCCAGAAAGCCGGGACGTTGAGCGGGGGCGAACAACGTATGCTCAGCCTGGGCCTTATTCTGATGCAAAGTCCAAGGCTGCTTCTTCTTGACGAACCTTCTATCGGTCTGGCCCCGGTAATAGTCAAAAACGTCATGGAGACAATAAAGGAGGTTAACAGCCGCCTAAAGACGGGCATAATGATGGTGGAGCAAAATATCGATGCCACAAGCAGCATTGTGAACCGGATCTTTATCATCAAGGTGGGGCGGGTTGTTTTTTCAGGCGGTACAGAAATTGTCCGTGACAAGCAGAGGCTGTGGGAGTTGTTTTGACAGATCTATTGGGATCTTTTTTTCTCCTGCACCACACAGAAGATCGGTTCCCCCTGATACCCCGGTTCAAGACACAGGTTGTCAGACCGGCAGAGAGACCTTGAATGGTCTCCTGATTTCCATTGGGAGACCAGGTGCGGCTCACAAATAAGGGGCCTGCTCAGTGCCACATAGTCTGCCGTCCCTTTGCCGATGATTTGTTCCGCTACCTTGAAAGAGCGGATGCCACCCACCAAAATAACAGGAACATCCACTGCCTCCTTGATTCTGGCGGCACGGGGGGCAAAGTACGCCTCCTGATCTTCTCTCGCTATGCCCTGACGAACATGATCGGCTTTCGAATATCTGGATCCACCGCTCACCTCAATGGCATCGATGCCCCTGGCGACCAGGTTTTCCGCCACCCACACCGCCTCGTCAATCGTAAAACCGTTATCCATCATGTCTCCTGAAGAGAGTTTGATAAGAACAGGAAACCCTTCGCCTACCTCGCTCCGGATCGCATCATAGACCTCAAAAAGGAATCTGGCGCGATGTTCAATATTGCCTCCGTAGGCATCTTCTCTCTTATTCCAGAATGGTGACAAAAATTGGTTTACCAGATACCCGTGGGCACCGTGGATCTCGACGGCGTCAAAACCGGCCTGTTTCGCACGACGCGCTGCCGCCCCATAGGCCGTTATGGTTTCTTTTATTTCAGAAATGGTCATTTCCTTTGCGGTTTCGTCAAAGAGGTTTCTGAATGGTGAAGGACCCACCAATGGTTTATGGCTCCATTCGTGTCTGGTGTGGACGCCCGAATGAGAAATCTGAAGAGCTACCTTGCTCCCGTGGCGATGTACCTGGGGAGAGATGCGCGAGAGTTCGTCGATAAAATCATCGGTGTAGATACCCGTCTGCCGGGGTGTGGCCTTTCCGTTGGGGAGCACAAAGGCATGACCCATTATCACGAGACCGACACCACCCCTTGCCAGATCTACGGTGAATTCCAAAAGCTCGGGGGTGCAGCCCCCCTCTTCGGTCGCACGGGCCTCCCATGTTGCTGACCTTACAAATCTATTGTTTAGTGGCATACCATTCAGAACGGTTTTCTCAAACAGGACAGACACAGACGATACCTCCTTAAAGGATAGTAAACGAGATCTAATCATTATAGGCAGAGAGGGCGGCAAGAATGAGGGTCATGTAAAAAGTCGTTTTTTTATGGATTTAGAGTCTCAGTTTGTAACTTCTCTAAGACTCTTTTAGCAAGTTGGGATCAAACACATTTGCTCCCTCTACACTGCAACTCCGGCATATTCTTACACCTATGAAATGGCAAAATCAAGTGAAGTATTGCTCTGGAATTGTGGTGTTTTCAAGACCTCACCCACTCTGATTACTCAGGGGGCCATGAGTTCGAACATAAGCCGGTTTTTGGGCTTCTCTGTTCTGAAAATGATCTCATCTATCACCCCCTTTTTTCAAGCATTCCAATGGATAGCATTTTATTCCTTGAGGAGGTTCTACAGTGCCGAAGGGTTGCATGGGTTGTAAAACTTGAAATCCACTGAGTTCTTGATAAAATTGAAAAAAGATGAAAAAAGAAGATAGGGAACTCTATCTTTCTCGTTTGCTCTTGGATAATAATGAACCCATATACCGATGATCGATCTGTTTGGTTTAGAGTGTTCGTACTTCTTGTTGTCAGTGTTGCAGCGCCCCTGAATCAATTCAAAGTTCCCCCCATATTACCCTTTTTAATGGATGCCTTCAATCTATCTGCGAGTAAAGTCGGCCTCCTGATGTCGCTATTCGCCACGACCGGTCTCATATTAGCTCTGCCAGCAGGATTTATCTTTCAGAAACTCGGTTACAGGGTCACGGGATTGTTGGCTATCGGTTCTATTATCGTAGGAGCATCGATGGGGGCCATGAGTAAAAGCGCAGGGATGATTTCTATCCAGCCGTGTTATCGAAGGTATAGGCATGAGCTTCATGACCGTGGTTGCCCCGGCTCTTATCGCCATGTGGTTTGCGGCCGACAAACGGGGCGCGCCTATGGGGATCTGGGCCCTCTGGGTCCCCCTTGGCTCGACTATCATGTTTCTTGCGGCACCACCGCTGGTTACCTATTGGAACTGGCAGGGTGTTTGGTGGTTAGGGTGCTTTTTTGCGATGGCTGCCTGGCTGTTATATTATTTTTTTATTAAAACACCTCCAAGACCATCTCATGTTGCAGGCCATTCATCCTCCCCTGAAAGGCCCACCAGTAGTGATCTAAGGAGGGTTTTGCGCCATGGTGACCTTTGGCTTATGAGTTTTGTGTTTTGTTGTTTTAACTATGTCTTTATCGCCTTTATCACTTGGACACCGACCTTTCTGAATGCCCTGCACGGCATATCGTTGGCGCGTGCTTCATTGTTGATTGCTATCCTAACCATCCTCACCATGGTCTCGCTCCCCATAAGCGGCTGGGTTTCGGATAGAACAGGGTCGCGCAAGTTGGTCTGCGTCGTACCGATGATTCTGTTAATGCCTCTGTTTGGTGCAGTGCTCTACGTCAGCAAAGGAGGCTTTCTTCCCTTAGTAATTTGCACCGGATTCGTCAGCGGATTTGTCCCGACAGGCGTGTTTTCTGCAAGCGTCGAGATTGTCAAGGATGAGCGGTTGGCCGGGATGGCCATGGCGGTTATCTTAATCGGGCAAAATACGGGCATGCTTTTGGGTCCTTTGTCCTTTGGCTGGATAGTTGGGGGTGCAGGTGGCTGGCAGACCGCCTTCTGGATGCTTGTTCCGGTCTGTGCCTTTGGGGCAATTGCGGGCTGGATGATCAAAATAAGGTGAAATTGGGAGAAACGAACGAAATGGAATGTGAGCTTTTGTACACCTGTGTCTGAGTTCGGCAGTGGCCTTAATTGGTTCAGGTTTTCCTATG
>PVMK01126357.1_pt1 | contig 42163 bp, 33 predicted proteins | sample 1853481 | NCBI WGS metagenome assembly PVMK01 (sample SAMN08533507, study PRJNA380276) | Marine sediment metagenome, whole genome shotgun sequencing project.
TGATGACACCGGCGCCAACAGTCAGGCCACCTTCGCGAATAGCGAAGCGACTGCCCGCTTCCAGAGCCACCGGGGTGATCAATTCAACTTCCAGATTCACGTTGTCCCCAGGCATGACCATTTCTACACCCTCGGGCAATGTTACGGCCCCGGTCACATCCAAGGTGCGAATGTAAAACTGCGGCCGGTAGCCTGGGAAGAAGGCCTTGTGCCGTCCACCTTCATCCTTGCGCAGGACATATACCTCGCCCATGAACTTCGTGTGCGGGGTAATACTGCCCGGTTTGGCTATCACCTGGCCTCGCTCGACCTCGTCCCGGTCCACGCCACGCAGCAGCAAGCCGGCATTGTCGCCCGCCTCTACCTCATCCAACGTCTTGTGGAACATCTCCATCGAGGTCACTACAACCTTGCGGATTTCACTCTTCAAGCCGACGATCTCCACCTCGTTGCCCGGTTTCATGGTGCCCCGGTCCACCCGACCAGTCACCACTGTCCCGCGTCCCTTGATCGAGAAGACATCCTCCACCGACATCAGGAACGGTTTATCCATTTCTCGTTCCGGCTGCGGGATGTACTCGTCCACCACCCGCATCAACTCCCATATCGAGGCATACTCTGGCGCCTCTGGATCTTCGCTGCTGCTTTCCAAGGCTGCCAACGCGCTGCCTCGTATGATCGGCGTTTCATCGCCAGGAAATTCATAGGCGTCTAGGAGCTCGCGTAACTCAAGCTCCACCAGCTCTAACAACTCTTCGTCATCCATCATGTCCACTTTGTTCAAGTAGATGACCATGGCCGGTACTTCCACCTGCCGAGCCAACAAGACATGTTCCCGCGTCTGGGGCATCGGCCCGTCTGGTGCGGCGACCACCAATATCGCCCCATCCATCTGCGCCGCACCGGTGATCATGTTCTTGATATAGTCCCGGTGCCCTGGGCAGTCTACGTGGGCGTAGTGGCGATTCTCTGTCTCATATTCCACATGGGCTATGGCGATCGTAATGCCTCGATCTTTTTCCTCTGGCGCATTGTCGATCTGATCGAACGCCCGGAAGTCAGCCCAACCTTTCAAGGCCAACGTCTTGGTGATGGCGGCCGTTAATGTCGTCTTCCCATGGTCAATGTGACCAATCGTTCCGACATTTACATGTGGCTTTTCGCGTACAAATTTTTCTTTAGCCATGATTTCTCATATTCTCCGATTGTCTTCTCCCGGAATTTCAGCAAACTTGGTTTGCAGAAAATCCGTCCTTCTCACCCACTATCGCTACCGTACTCCCCGAACAATTGCATCGGCAATCTCCTTGGATACCGGAGCATAGTGGTCAAATTCCATTGTGAATGTTCCCCGACCCTGAGACATTGATCTCAGACTGGTGGCATATCCGAACATTTCGGCTAAAGGTGCCTTTGCCATAATCGATTGAATGCCAACCGTTCGCATTTGCATGCCTTCGATCTCGCCTCGTCGGGCCGACAAATTACCAATTACATCGCCAGTATACTCGTCAGGCGCAACAACCTCAATCGCCATTATCGGCTCAAGCAAAACAGGGGCACCCTTGACTGCACCTGCCTTAAAGCCCATCGAGCCAGCAATTTTAAAAGCCATCTCCGACGAATCTACTTCATGATAAGAACCGTCATAAAGTGTTACCTTGATATCGACCATCGGGTACCCAGCTAAGACGCCGCTCTCCATAGCTTCACGAATACCGTCCCGGGCAGGTTTGATAAATTCTTTCGGTACTCGACCGCCAACGACGGCATTTTCAAATACATAGCCTTCGCCCGGTTTGAGCGGTTCCAGACGTAAAAGTACGTGGCCAAACTGGCCTTTACCACCAGTCTGACGTACAAAGCGACCTTCCGCCTTTTCGACAGTTCGAGTTATCGTCTCTCGATAGGCCACTCTCGGCCGGCCAACATTAGCTGCGACCTTAAACTCACGCAGCATTCTATCGATAAGTACTTCTAAATGAAGTTCACCCATTCCATAAAGAATGGTTTGACCGGTTTGATCATCTACGCGAACCTGAAACGTAGGATCTTCTTCCGAGAGCGCCTTTAAGGCCGTACCCATCTTATCCTGGTCGCGATTGGTTTTCGGCTCAACGGCCATGGAGATGACCGGGTTTGGAAATTCAATCGACTCAAGAATAATTGGTGCCGTTCGGTCGCAGAGTGTCTCACCTGTAAAAGTTCTTTTCAGACCCAATGTAGCGGCGATATCTCCCGCATAGACAACCTGGAGATCTTCACGCTTGTCCGCATGCATCCGCAATATCCGGCCGATTCTTTCTTTTCGGTCTGTGGTGCTGTTCAGCACATTCGATCCGGCATTCAAAGTACCAGAATAAATTCGAAAATAGGCCAGACGACCAACGTATGAATCCGTTACTATCTTAAAGACCAGTGCAGACAAAGGCGCGTCATCATCTGGAGGCCTGGATTCCATCTTCCCTGTATAGGGATTTTGGCCGCTTATCGGCGGAATATCCAATGGTGACGGCAAATAATAAACCACCGAATCTAGCACTCGTTGAATTCCCTTATTACGGAGAGCCGAGCCACAAAGTACTGGGGTGACTGTTCGGTCGATGGTCGCCTTTCGCAAAGCTCCACGAAGATCATCAACCGGGATCTCTTCTCCTTGAAGGTAGCGCTCCATCAAATCATCATCCAGTTCGACGATGTTTTCAATGATGTGCTGACGGGCGGCCTCAACCTCAGCCCGCACTTCTTCAGGAATTTCTACCGCTAGGGCGACGGTGCCTAAATCCTCTTCTCTCCACTCGGCCGCTTCCATCGTCAGCAAATCGACGATGCCACGAAAACCGCCTTCCTGGCCAATAGGCCATTGTATTGGCAGGGGATTTGCACCTAATCTCGAGCGAATCATATCGATGGTTCGCTCAAAATCAGCACCAACCCTATCCATTTTGTTAACGAAACAAATTCTTGGGACGTTATATTGATCTGCCTGGCGCCATACTGTCTCTGATTGTGGCTCTACTCCGGCAACTGCGTCAAAAACCACTACGCCGCCATCAAGAACCCGCAAACTTCGTTGCACTTCTGCCGTGAAGTCTATATGACCAGGTGTATCGATGATGTTAATTTGATGATCTAACCAGTAGGTCGTGGTTGCCGCAGAACTAATCGTGATGCCTCGCTCCTGTTCTTGGTCCATGTGGTCCATGGTCGCAGTTCCTTCATGAACTTCTCCCATGCGGTGAATGCGACCTGTGTAATATAGAAAGCGTTCAGTGGTCGTCGTCTTACCTGCATCGATATGCGCGATCACTCCTATATTTCGAACTTTCTCTAACGGATAACGAGACATCATTTAAAACCAATAGGTAATTCACATCTTACCCGATTTACAAATCCTAAAACCGGTAATGAGCAAAGGCCCGATTTGCTTCAGCCATCCTATGTGCGTCGTCTTTGCGCTTAACAGCTGCACCCAGACCGCGGGACGCATCCATCAACTCTGAGGCCAGTTTGTCGACCATAGACCTACCATTTCGAGTTCTAGCAGCCATGAGCAACCAGCGAATAGCCAGAGAGCTACGGCGATTAAAGGGTACTACCTGTGGAACCTGATAGGTAGCACCTCCAACCCGTCGAGGTTTCACCTCAACCTGCGGCGTTACATTTTGCATCGCCTCATTAAAGACCTCTAATCCAGTCTTACTTGTCTTTTCCTCGGCAATCTTCAGCGCCTTGTAAACAATGCGTTGAGCTGTGCTTTTTTTACCACCATACATCATTCGATTGATGAACATCTGTAGCGTTACACTGTTGTAGCGCAAATCGGGCTGAATCACCCTCTTCTCAGGACGATATCGTCTTGGCATCTTTATCTCCGTCCGCCTATCTGCTGGACTAGCAACCTTATTTCTTTGAGGCTTTTGCCCCGTACTTGGAACGACCTTGTTTTCGGTCGCTCACGCCACTCGCATCAAGTGTGCCACGAACCACATGGTAGCGGACACCAGGTAAATCTTTGACTCGGCCGCCACGGATCAATACTACTGAATGGTCCTGCAGCGTGTGCCCTTCGCCGGGAATATAAGCGGTCACCTCAATGCCATTGGATAACCGAACCCGGGCTACCTTTCGCAGTGCCGAATTGGGCTTCTTTGGCGGCATCGTTTTTACTTGAGTACAAACTCCCTTTTTCTGTGGAGCACCTTTGCTCAGTTTAGAGCGCCGCTGCTTGAAGGAATTAAAGGTGTACTGTAAAGCAGGTGCCTTATTTTTCTTTCGCTTAGTTTTCCGACCTTTACGCACAAGCTGATTAATCGTCGGCACTTGTTCTTTCTCCTTGCCTAATCACAATTTGGATATGCTAATATCTCAACATATTTGTGACAGTCACTTAAATCTTTTATGAAATGTATACACTCGACAACGGAGGCCATCGAAGGATATCGATGGCCTCCAATCTATATTCTTATACAATTCGTGACTTAACCGGCAGCTGCCCTGCTTCGTCACGCCTCTCCATATAAAGTCCAACTTCCCATTCTACCACAGGCGAAAGACTTGTCAATAAGTTTGTATATTAATTGTTAATATAGGATGCAGTTAGCGCCTGCTCCTCGCCAAATCCATCAGTCCCGTACCAACCCAATGTCGGTGCCTTTTATCATCTTCCTTGCCAAAACGGACGACATCGCCAGATTCTGTAACAGCCTCCACGGCCAATCCGAGGGCCTGCAACTCTTTTATAAGCACTCTGAATGAAGCAGGCACACCCGGCTCTTCAATGGGCTCGTTTTTGACGATTGATTCGTAAGTCTTCACCCTACCTTGAACATCGTCCGATTTAACGGTCAACATTTCCTGCAGTGTATGCGCTGCACCGTATGCTTCAAGCGCCCATACTTCCATTTCTCCAAATCGCTGGCCACCGAACTGGGCTTTACCGCCCAAGGGTTGCTGGGTAACGAGCGAATATGGCCCTGTCGAACGAGCATGAACTTTGTCTTCAACCAAGTGAGCTAGCTTCAACATATGTATAATGCCGACCGTCACCGGCTGGTCAAAAGCATGGCCTGCCTTTCCATCGTATAGCCGTTCCTTGCCAATAATCGGAGCAGGATGGCCTGTTTTTAAGGTTAACCTCGCCGCTAACTCCAACAGTTCTTCCACAGAAGTTGCCCGCGGATCAACTTTAAGTTCGTCATCTAGCTCCGCTTCAAAAAGTTCCAGCATATCGCCGTACCACTCTTTAAGGCAGACTTCAATTGCCATTAGATTCTCAGGTAACCACTCATCCTTGTTTTTACCTTCAAGATCGCCCAGCATTATGTTATCCGCCGGCCATTCGCGATCTCGCATCCACTCTTTGGCGACTGAAAGACGAGCATAAGTTCTTTCGGTTCCAAGTCGATCTCGCTCATACCCAAGTTCACCAAGCCAGGCCGATATGAACAGGTTACGAGCTTCATCGTCATCGTCGAGCGATTCCAAATCGTAGTCCATCTCTTCTAACCATGACCAAGCCCAGTCACTTGCATCAAGCCAAGCCCTGTCAACAATCCAAGCGCGAGCCAACTCTGCGGCGATTTCTGCTTCGTTGGCACCGTCAAATACAGGGGTAATCGCCCTGAAACCTAGACGACTAGCCGCCCATCCAAGATGTGTTTCTAATACTTGGCCCAAGTTCATTCGGCCGGGAACGCCGATGGGATTTAAGATGATGTCCACCGGAGTTCCATCTGTAAGGAATGGCATATCTTCAACTGCCACGACCTTGGAAATAACCCCTTTATTACCGTGACGCCCAGCCATCTTGTCACCTTCGGTTATTTTTCGCCTCTGGGCAACGCTAACCCGGACCATTGTCTCTACGCCAGCTGGTAAATCGCGATCTTGCTGTCGATTAAAGACTTGTACGTCGACTACTTTTCCGCGAGCACCATGTGGCAGGCGCAAACTTGAATCCTTCACTTCTCGGGCTTTATCTCCGAAGATAGCTCGTAAAAGTTTTTCTTCGGGGCTAAGCTCTTTTTCACCTTTAGGCGTAATTTTGCCCACTAGAATATCGTTTTCATTTACATAGGCCCCAACGCGGATAATTCCCCTTTCATCAAGATCTTTTAAGGCCTCTTCGCTTACATTAGGAATATCGTAGGTAATTTCTTCGGGACCCAGTTTCGTATCTCTAGCTTCTACTTCGTGCTTTTCAATGTGAATAGAAGTGAAACGATCCTCGTGAACGAGTCTTTCGCTCACCAATATCGCATCTTCGAAATTGCCACCTTCCCATGACAGGAAAGCAACGACAACATCCTGACCAAGTGCCAACTCCCCGAATCGGGTAGAAGAGCTATCAGCCAAAATCATGCCATCCCGAACCCGCTGGCCTTTCCGAACAATCGGCCGCTGGTCTATGCATGTGCTTTGATTTGAACGATTGTATTTCCGTAGATTGTACGTGTGAGCTCCATTATCGCCAGAGACGACGATCTTATCGCCAGTCACGCTTATCACTTCACCTTCGTGTTTGGATATGACAACCTGTCCAGAATTAATTGCCGCTTGTTCTTCCATTCCAGTGCTAACGACGGCTACATCGGGTTTTAACAAAGGCACCGCCTGGCGCTGCATGTTCGAACCCATTAGAGCCCTATTGGCATCATCATGCTCCAAAAACGGAATTAGTGCTGCCGAGACACCAACGATCTGCCGGGGTGCTACGTCAATATAATCGATTCGCCGCACTTGGGAAAAGCGGAACTGTTGGTTTCGCCGGGCTGATATTCGTTTACCAGTGAGTTGGTTTCGGTCATCTAGTTCTGCATTTGCCTGAGCTATGGTATATCGATCTTCCTCGTCGGCCGTCATATAATGAACTTCAGTAGTCACAAATGGCAACACCTGAATAGATTCGATTTTAGCTTCCTTGATCGCTTTGGCCGCTTTTTTAGTTATCTTCTTTTCAGCTTTAGCCAGCACTTCGCCAGTTGATGTGTCAACCACATCTACGAAGGCTGTGTGTCCCGCTAACTCCTTGTCGTCTCCTGCTAAAGTATTTTTTACCCGACGGTAAGGCGTTTCAATAAATCCATATTCATTCACCCGACCGTAGGTTGCCAAGCGACCGATTAAACCAATATTCGGACCCTCTGGCGTCTCGATAGGACAAATTCGCCCATAATGACTATGATGAACATCTCGCACTTCAAATCCGGCGCGTTCCCTTCTAAGGCCACCCGGACCCAACGCCGACAAGGTGCGCTTATGAGTCAGTTCCGCCAAGGGATTCGCTTGTTCCATGAATTGACTAAGCTGGGAGCTACCAAAAAATTCGCGAATGGCGGCCACGACGGGTCTGATATTCACTAGGGTGACCGGGGTCAAACTTTCCCGATCGCGAATGGACATTCGCTCCCTTACAACCCGTTCCATACGGCGCAATCCAACACGCAATTTAGCCTGAAGCAACTCCCCAACCGTTTTCACCCGCCGGTTCCCCAAATGGTCAATGTCATCTGGGCCTTCAAGCCCGTTATTAATCTTGATCATTCGCTCTACCAAGCGAACGATATCGTATTGCGTTAGCGTCCTATGACTCTCCGGAATGATTTCGCCGAGAGACAAGCGCTTGTTGAGCTTATAGCGACCCACACGCGCCAGATCGTAGCGCCGTTGATCATACAGCTGCTCTTTCATGTATTGTGTGGCATTATCCAAGGTCGGGGGATCACCCGGTCGCATTCGCTTATAAAATTCAATTAGCGCCTGTTCGGCAATCGACCGGTCAGGCTCCCAATCCGGTTCTTGGTCAATACTACCCTGAATATAAGGGTGCTCTATATTGTCATCAACGTGCTCAAAAAGGGCTAAGATTTCCTCATCGGTGCCCTTGCCAATGAGCTGATTGCCCAACCCATCATCGACCGCCGCCAATGCTCGTAGAAACAGCGTAACTGGTACTGTTCTCTTTCTGTTAAATTTAACGGTCAAATAATCGGTCTTGCGTGTTTCAAACTCCATCCAGGCGCCTCGATCAGGAATCAATTTAGCCATGGCCAAAGGCCTGCCCGTGGTTCGCTCTTCCTGTACTTCAAAATATACGCCTGGCGAGCGAATAAGCTGACTGACCACCACGCGCTCGGTTCCGTTAATGATAAAGGTGCCTGCCGGCGTCATTAATGGGAAATCACCCAGGAAAATGTCTTGCACGATAGGCTGATCCTGGTCAGGGCTATAAAGCATGACCTTCACGTACAATGGCGCAGCGTAACTCATATCGCGCTCGACGCACTCAGCGACGTTATATTTTGGATCATCAAACCAGTATTTGAGATTGAAACCTTCTACCTCCGGACGTGTGCTTGGAAAATAGAGTTTGAGCTGCCCATTGAAACTTTCAATGGGCGAAATCTCTTGGAAAAGTTCTGCCAAACCATTCTTCTTGAACACCTTAAACGAGTTCAACTGAACGTCGATGAGGGTTGGCAATTCCATAGGTTTGACGGTTCTCGCGTACGACTTAACTGGTTTCTGAGCCATTTATTATTTCACCTGCTCCCGTAGAATACTTGGGTTTCGTACTCCATAAACAAGGGCGGCAACAACCCTGTTGCAACCCTTGTTAATCAAAGATATGAATCGTTTCACAATTTCAAATTTTATTTCGGATCGAAGGAGGTCTTTGTAATTAGTCGACCCATAAGCAAACTAATATTTTACACCTTTGAGTTTCCTTTGTCAAGGGTTTGGTAAAGAGAATCAATTTTCTTGCCCGCCTTCGCCCAACTGAAATTCTTGGACGCCCTTTTTCTTAATTCTTCGCCAATTTTCTTGCCCCAAGCTGGATCGTTAATGATATCCGCGATCCGGCTGGCCAAACCGGGTACATCGCCTGGCGATACATATAAGCCAAAATCGCCTAGGTATTCTCTATGCACGGCCGTATCCGAAGCCACAACCGGTTGCTGCATTGCCATATAATTGAGTACTTTACCGCTTCCTTCAGTCGCAGATACCTTGGCCGAAATAGCAATATCGCCAGGGCCAAATACCGCGGAGCATCTTCGTAGGGCACTCTTCCGGTAAAAGTTACCCAATCTGATACGCCGATTTCTTCTGCATATGCCCGATAATAATTCACCCTTGGGTAGCCCATAATAAGGAAGTGTGCCGGCTGGCCATTTTCAAGCAGAATACGAGCGGCTTCGATAAGATGTCCCGTTCCCTGATAGTCCGCTAGTAATCCTAAATAGGCTACAATCGGCCGGTTTACAGGAATGCCTAACTTACTTTTTAATTCTTCCCGCTCTATCGCTGTAAAATCAAGGGGATCGAATCTTTTTGTGTCAACGCAGTCTGGTAATGGGAAAATCTTCTCGAATGGCACCCCAAATTGCTGCTGTAGCATACCTTGGGCCCGCTGGGAGCGTGTTAGAATCGCATCAGGCAAACGCTCAATCATTTTTTCCAGGCGACCCATCCAAGGGAAAATAGGGCCCCTCTCGTCCAAAAACTGATGGTCTACCATTTCACCAGTCAGGCTACCTTGAAAGTCAAAAACTAAAGGAACATGGTGCAAACGAGAGAGAATGCTGCCTATAAGTGCCCCTTCGTGCATATGCCCGTGTATAATGTCCGGCTTAATATCTCGGCCGATTTGGAGCGATTTGAGGGTCAAATATAGATCAAAAGCCAATTTATGGCGCGAGGAACCAACTTCATAATCGGCGTGCCAGGGCAGCGCCTTTGTTCGGCGAATATCCAACCCCTCAACATCTCCTCCTTTATAGTAGGTGACGATCGATATCTTATGTCCTTCGGCCTGGAGCGCGAGGGTTTCTTCCAATATCCGAATATGTCCCCCATAATCGCTAAAGAATGAGGTTGGAGCGATCATCAATACTTTTAACGGCCGCCAGGGAGTTGAGTGGTCCATCAGTTTGGCTACTGAATTATGGAAGATATAAGTGACTGCTAGTTGTCTGTTTTAGGCCGACCGAAACCAAACATTTGGCCGGTGAGACTCAGCCCGCTCACATTTGCTGAGCTATCCTCGAGCCAATCATTTTTCTCTCGTTCCGCCAGCCAACGCTCCCGATCTATCGAAAGTTGTTCCAATATGAGTTCCATACGCTCCTGATCACCGTTTGCCAGCAGATTTCTTACCTGCGCCAACTCCTCCATCACCGCATCGAGCCAGCGCAAAGTCGACGCCTGATCATGAAAGGCCAAACTAGCCAGATCTTTGTTGTCGAGGGCGGCCGTTGCCCGGGTGAAATCCAAACCCGCGAAGCGTAACATATCGCGCCAGCCTGTTGATTGTGTTATGGCTCGGAAAAGCGCCATTGCCAGCAATCCTGGCGTCGTCTCCAACCCCTGATTAAAACTATCGTATTCCAATGGGTCGAGGAAAAAGGGTTGGGCACCCAATAGACGACCTAGGTTTACGGCCGTTTCCACGGCTTTTGGGTCGGCATTGGGCGAGGGCATAAGGCAAAAGACGCTGTGCTTGAAAAGATCTTGGCGGGAGGCTTCAACACCTTCCTGACCATCATATAATCTTGCGGCAGCCAAGATGGGGCTTACCCCAACGTAATGTCCTAACTTGAGATATTCGTCCGCCCATTTTATACCCTGGCCTTTAAGCCCTGCTAAATCCATGATCAAAGTGTGCTCCCGTACTTCCTCACCGATCGCTTTGATCGTTTCCTCCTGTCGCTCGAGCGGAATATTCAAAAGCAGGATATCGGCTTCAGCTGCGGCGTTAAATACTTTTCTCACTCCTTTATCTATCAGCTCCATTTTTTTTGCCTTGTTTACAATCGATCGATCATAATCGTAACCAATAGTGGTTAGACCCAGATCGGTCGCTGCCAAAGCCAAAGCTATCGATCCCGTTATTCGATCCAAACCAATTATGGATACTGTTTCTGTTTTCATCCTTCTACTCTCCTAGGTTTTCACTCTCGCCAAGGCTAATTCAGGTAGATATTTAGCCCGTCGACCGATCTTGCATAAATTCAAAATAGGGATGGATGCTAAGCCCATGGTTAGTTTCTATTATCAGCCCATTGTAATAGGGCCAGCCTTTCTTTTAGATCGCTTTCCATATTCTTCTCAACCACTTTTTGATGTCGCCTTATAAGTTCCACCGTTATTGCGGAACTGCCACAGGCTGCGGCGGCCTGAGCACCCCACTCTGGGTGGTTTGCTCTCACCACGAAAGGCCGGCGCCATCCTCTATTCTCGCCTTTGGACCATTGCATTGACTGCTTAGGGAATAATGCCTGGGCCAATACCACGAGCGGCCTATCCCACCAATGAGTTTCGATTTCAGCTATGCCGATATCATGGAGCAGCGCGGCCGCCAATAGGCCGGGGTCATTTTGCCCGGCATTCTTAAGACTCTGCCATACCCGATAGCTGTGTTGCTGAGCGCCATTCTTTTGGCAGCGGAATAGTTTCATTTCCGCTTCGCTAAGGGCTTCGCCTACTTCTTGCTCGGCTTCTTCTGTCAGTGCTCCGGCTTTAATTGCCTGCCAAAACTGCCACAGGCGGTAATAGATGCGGTTCAGTGCGCCCAATTTGTTCTCTTTAGTTAAATGCCGGAAGCAACAATTGCATCACTGGAGTTACTAATGAGTTTATTATGTTTATGTTTAATCCGAGAAACCTAGGCAATATGAGCAACCCTAAGATAAGGAACATGCCATATTGCCGTAGCGGCGCTAGACGATAGGCCAAGTCAGGCGGCAAAATGCCCAGCAAGATCGTAAATCCATCGAGCGGTGGAATTGGTAATAGATTGAAAACGAACAATAACGCATTAATTCTCATACCAGTGAAAACTATTTGAAAGGCCGTTGGGATTATTTCGGCCGAAGGTTCCGGAGTAACAAGACCCAAATTTAAGGGAATAGCCCACAAGATGGCCATTGCTAGATTGGCAAGTGGTCCGGCTATAGCCACGATCGCACTGCTTTGACGCGGATTACCCCGTAACATGTTAGGGTTGACCGGAGTAGAAGCCCAGCCAAAGCCTAACAAAAATAACATTATTAGACCGCGAGGATCTAGATGGGCTATCGGGTTGAGCGTCATCCGGCCATGGGATCTGGGCGTGGGATCGCCCAAACGGTCAGCCACTAGCGCGTGAGCGAGTTCATGGTAAGCCAAGGCAAAAATTCCCGTTATAGCCAAAGCTATGAAGCCCGAAATAGTAAAGTTTCCAAATAGCATTGAATTAGTCTGCTCCTGTTTTCATCAGTATGATTATAACTTGATGGGCAGCGCTGCCTAAATCAGCTTCATGATGACTGCATTATTCAGTCTATTTAGCTTCAGCGTCGATGTTCAGATAGTCTGCCAATTGGCCGGCCACTCTCTGTAGCACTATCCGTGATCCGTTGGCTTAACCTTATCTGAGTATCTGCCGCCAACTGGAAATTAACCTTTATCCTTGTGGCCGCGTATCGTTGTGTTCACAGAATAACTGCGAGTTATAATCCCGGGCGATGATGATTGAAGTAGGATTAGGAGACATTGTTCAACTCCGCAAAAAACATCCCTGTGGTAGTTTCGAGTGGCAGGTGGTTCGCTTGGGTGTAGATATTGGCCTGGTTGCCAAGGGTGCAGTCGCCGAGTTTTGATTCCCCGAAGTAAATTCAACAAGCAGGTGAAAAAAACAATCTCGAAAGGGAATGCCCAGACCGAATGATGACTTCCTGGTTAAGTATTGTCTATCTTACCTCTTTAGCTGGCATGGCCGTATTTGGCTTATTAGGGCTGGTAACGCTTAGATATTATTGGCGCCATCGCCATGACACCTTTCCCTGCCCGGAAATAAATGATGCCCAACTACCCGCTGTTACCATCCAGCTCCCTTTATATAATGAAAGGTTTGTCGTCGGCCGCATTGTTGAGTCGGCCATCAACTTGGATTATCCCAGGGATCGGACTCAAATTCAGATACTAGACGATTCGACAGATGATACGACGCTCATTGCCGCCGGTTTGGTTGAGACCTATCGTCAAAAGGGTTTCGATATTCATCTTTTGCACCGCGACGATCGCCAGGGATTTAAAGCGGGTGCTCTGGAAGCTGGATTAAAACAGGCCACCGGTGATTTCGTTGCAGTTTTTGATGCTGATTTCCAACCTCATTCGGATTTTCTCAGGCAAACGATTCCTCACTTTCTCGAAAACGACGAGTTAGGAATGGTTCAAACTCGGTGGGGTCATCTCAACCCCTTTGAGTCTCAGCTTACTGGGGCCCAAACCATCGCCCTCGATAAACACTTTGCTATGGAGCAAACAGTTCGCCACCGGGCTCAACTTTATCCAAAATTCAACGGCTCAGGCGGTGTTTGGCGAAAAGATTGTTTGCTCGAAGCGGGTGGCTGGGAAGCCGATACAGTTTGTGAAGATCTATGTCTTAGCACGCGGGCTATCCTCAAGGGCTGGAAGTTTCGTTTTCTAAACGATGTGGTGGCTCCGGCCGAATTGCCTACAACGATATCAGCTTATAAAAACCAACAAGCCCGCTGGGCCAAAGGTTCTACCCAGTGCCTCGTGAAGTTTGGTCCATCGATTCTTGCTGACCGGCAGCAATCGATTCTTGCCCGGGTATATGCCATACTCTCTATGGCTGGCTATATGACCCATTTATGGTTGCTGGTCCTTGTGCTCGTTCAAGTACCTCTTATCTATCTGAATTATCGACCGCCAGCATGGGTGATCTTATTCGCCTTGGCTGGCATCGCTCAACCAAGCTTATTTGTTTTGGGTCAAAAGGAGCTCTATCTTAACTGGTGGCAGCGGTTACGATATGTTCCTGCCTTATTGTTGGTGGCCATCGGCTTGGCCCCAGCTAACACTCGAGCAATTATCCAGGCCTTGCTTGGGCAACAGAATAACTTCGTTCGTACACCAAAGGGGAGTCAAGGGCAACACCTTGAGACTTCTCTAAACCAAATGACGGCCGGCAATTACTTGTTACCGGTCGATTGGATTATCGTAGTGGAGTTGATGCTGGCATTCTATGCGGCCATCGGGCTGATTCTTTGCATTTATAATAGGAACCTCGGCCCGGCATTATTTATGTTCTCCTGCGTTCTGGGATTCGGCTATGTAGCCATTGCCGGCATTCGAGAGCAACACCATCCAGCGCAGCGACTGGCAAAATCACAATAATTCATCCCCGTATTAAGAATATTAACTCACATATAAATATATTTAGACAAAATTGCAATAATTTCAATTTTATTCTTGACAAAGTATTAATTTTGTAATATTATTACTTCGTACATGAGATTTATTAAGCTTGATGTGAATTTTATCAAGATACTTCGTTAACTTTTTGGAGAACATGTTTTATGAATCCGGTCATCGGCCAATGCCCTATCTGCGGTGAAAGTTTGGCGGTTACAAGATTGCATTGTCGTCATTGTGATACGGCCGTCGAAGGTCATTTTACATTAGGCCGTCTCTACCATCTTAACTCTGAGCAGTTGCGCTTTGTTGAAACATTCATTCGTTGCGAAGGAAAGATTAATCGAGTAGAGCAGGAAATGGGCCTCTCCTATCCGGCTGTACGAGCTCGTTTAAGTGAAGTGATCCGCTCCTTGGGTTACGAAGTGGGTGGAAGCGACGGTGAAGGCGTCTCCGAAGAATTCAGACGTGAAATCTTGGCCCAGCTGTCGGAAGGCACGATTTCATCCAAGGATGCTCTGGAGTTGTTGCGTGGCTGAGATTGTCATCACTGAAGATTATTCTCAGTGTTTAACAACGAATATAGATCTAGCTCGCCATTAGGCAGCTATCAGTATCGTTATCCACATAGGAAGAAAGATGGATAAATCCAAGAATGAACGGCAAGAGATTCTACAGTTATTAGCTACTGGCAAGATAACGGCGACCGAAGCAGCAGAATTGCTGGATTCGGCTAATAGAAAAGACAAAGGTGAAACCAATGTCCATCTACCAACATCCGAATCCCCGACCACCGCCGCTTTAAAAGAGGCAGAGAATTCCAGTTCATCCGCGCGTCCTAGCTGGCTACATGTCAAAGTTACGGATCTTAAAACCGGCAAGGGAAAGGTTACTGTAAACGTCCCGCTTGGGTTGGTCCGCTACGGATTTAATATAGGCCGGCGTTATGCCCCGGAGCTCGATGAATTGGACTGGGATGAGTTGGCAGGTGCGATGTACGAAGAATCGGGTGTTTTGGTTGACGTGATGGACGAGGAAGATGGTGAACACATCCAGATCTATGTGGACTAACCACGCTGAAAAACTTTGGAGAAATCGACAATGGCACAGGAAAGAATAGAAACCGGCAAGTCTCCTCAATTGCATATCACCTGTCATGGTGACCTGTTAGTAAAAGGTTGGGCTGAATCTTCGGTATTGATTAACGGCGATGGATATACGGCTGAAGAGGTTGAAAAAGGCCTGGTGATTGAAAGCAGCGGTGATTTAAAGCTCTTCGTCCCAGCTGGCGCCGAGATCAATGTTCCTGAGGTTAATGGTGATTTGGCAGCCAAGAACATTGATGGAGAATTTCTTCTTCATCAAGTGTTAGGAGATTTGACAGTCAGCAATCTAGGGCCAGTTAGCGTCGATACTGCAAACGGCGATATTCGCATACAAAATCTGTCAGGAACATTAGGCATAGGCGAAGTAATGGGTGATCTGTCCATTCGCAATGTTGAAGGTATAGAAGTGACATCAATATATGGCGATTTTGCGGCTAAAAATGTCGTAGGCGGGGTGCAGATCATTTCTGCTATGGGCGACGTAAATCTGCGAACCGTCAATAAGGACGTTACCATTGACGAAGGTTATCGCGATGTTAACCTTCGTAATATTGGAGGCAGGATTAAGGTTTTGGAGGCCAAGGGCGATATTCGGTTGAGAGGTGGTCTTGCTCCTGGAAAACATACCTTAAACGCCCAGGGCGATATCGTTGTTCGTTGGCCTGTTATCGAGCCTGTAAACCTCGAAGCCAAGGCTGCCTCAATAAAAAATCGTCTGATATTATCTGACCTAGTGGAGAAAGAAGGATTTTTGAGCGGACGGCTAGGTGATGGGGAAACTTTTTTGTTCCTTGATGCTAAGGGCCGCATCGTTCTTAAGGAAGCCAATAGAGGGCAAAAATCTTGGCAGCAAGAAGCAGGAGCAGTGTTTGAAGTAGATCTCGATCTGAATGGTTTGGGCGATCAGATTTCTTCTGAAATCAACTATCGGATTGATGAATGGTCAAAACGAATGGAAACCCAATTCGGACCAGAATTTGCCTATAATATTGAAAAGAAAGCTCAAGAAGCGGCGAATCGCGCTGAAAAAGCAGCCGAGCGGGCGATGCGCAAAGCTGAAAAGGTGGCTCAGAAAGTAAAATGGCAGTCCGACCAGTCTGCTTGGCAACCTCCAGCGCGAGCAGCCACGAAAGAAAAGAAAACTTCAGAGGCCGAACAATTAAAAATATTGCAAATGGTGGAAAGCGGCGTAATCTCCCCTGAAGAAGCAACGACTTTACTGGAGGCGCTTGAAAATTAGCTAGATGCTAGCAACACCAATTACAACAGCAGGTGGATCGCAGAACGGTCCCCGCCCAATAAATCTCACCAAGGACACGCGCCAAGTTTTTGATTTGCTACACGTGTCCTTTGGGCCGCTCCAGCGTCCTACTCAAAGTTGGTTAATGAGTAATCGTTACAGTTTGAGTCATACGGCTAACTGGTCCTCGAGACTCAGCCAGCTGGCTCATGGCTTTGTTCCTGGCTTCGTGTGGGAGGAAGATGGGCAGATCGTCGGCAATGCTACATTACTACAATCCGAAATACCTGGCCGTTATTTAGTGGCCAACGTGGCTGTCCATCCGGACTACCGGCGCCGTGGTATTGCCAGGGGCCTCATGGACGAAATCATTCCATATGTGGCCAAGTTAAAAGGCCGGCGAATAATGCTGCAAGTTGATAGCATCAATGAGTCCGCAGTTTTGTTGTATCGCTCATTAAACTTCGACATACTAGGCACGATAAATCGTTGGAATGCTTCGCCAGAGCGACTCCGTCCGCTTTCGGACCCCAGCCACACTGGCATTCGAGTCCAGGCGTTGCTTCGTCGAGAATGGCAAGCAGCCTTTGAATTAGATTTGCGTAGCGTCAATCCGGATCTTACTTGGCCCATCCCCCCCGCGCCTGATCAATACAAATTCAATATATGGCGCAGGTTGGGCGATTTACTGAATGCGCGCCATTTTGAAGGCTGGGTTTGCCGGCGCAGAAATCCTGCATCCGGTGGAAGAACCATCTTAGCTGGCCTAGCTACTGTTACGAGTGATTGGGGCAGGCCAACCTGGCTCAGATTAAGGGTTGACCCGGATTTTCGCGGTCAATTGGAAGGGGCGCTTATTTCTAAGTCCCTTGAACGCCTTCGACGACAACGTCGGGCGATCATTCGAGTTAGCCATCCGGCCGGAGATCAACTAACAAACGATCTACTAAGTGAAGCTAACTTTCGCTTAGAAAGATCGTTATCTGTAATGAATCTAGAATTGCCATCAAACGATAAATAATTATCAATCAGACTTTTTTGGAGTAGCAATCATGGCAACAACGGAAGAGAGAATGAAGATTCTCAAAATGATCGAAGAAGGGAAAATAAACGCCAGCGATGGCGCCGAACTTCTACGGGCACTCGATCAAGATGGTAACCGAAGCCAATCGGAGCCTTTAAAAGGAGCTAGTGCGCCACGCTGGTTTCGTGTACGTGTAACTGATCTAAGAACGGGTAAGAACAAAGTCAATGTCAATATTCCTATGGGTCTGGTTAATGTAGGGATTAAAATGGGTGCCAAGTTCACACCCGAAATCGAAGGTGTTGATTTAGACGCAATTTCTGAGGCACTGCAAGCAGGCCATCAAGGAAAAGTTCTTGACGTTATTGACGAAGAGGAAGGCGAACGTGTTGAAATTTTCGTCGAATAAATATTTAGCGGCGTCGCTCATAAATAACAAAGGCATAGCTCAGGTCAGTATCTATATCAAGCACAGATTGGCTGCGTTGAACGACAATCCACTGGTTATCATTTAACGTTGGAAAAAACGTATCACCCTCAAATTCCGAATCAATTTGGGTTACGTAAATTCGCTCGGCTAAGGGCAAAAATAGTCTATACAGTTGCCCGCCCCCAATAATCATCACCTCTCTATCACCAGCCTCTGCTAGTCCAGATTCCACAGAGTGAACAACCAAACACCCTTCGGCTTGATAGCTCTCATCACGAGTCAATATGATATTCTTGCGGCCCGGCAAGGGGCGGCCGATCGTCTCATACGTTTTCCGACCCATTATCAAGGCCTTTCCCATGGTCGTGCGCTTGAAGTATTTGAGGTCGGCCGGCAAACGCCATGGAAGTTGGTTAGCTTGACCAATAACTCTATTGGTGCCCATGGCCACTATCATAGAGATCTTCATCTAATCAAGTTTTGGGCTAGACGGCGATGGGCGCCCGAATATGGGGGTGAGTTTGATAATCAACGAGCTCAAAATCATCAAACTGGAAATCAAATAATGATTTTACATTTGGATTCAGGCGCATCGTCGGTTTGGGAAAAGGTTGCCTCCCCAGTTGGAGATCTGCTTGCTCTAGATGATTCAAATAAAGGTGAGCATCACCAAAGGTATGGACAAATTCGCCTGGATCATAGCCGGTGACTTGAGCAACCATCAATGTGAGCAATGCGTATGAAGCAATGTTAAATGGGACGCCCAAAAAAATATCCGCGCTACGTTGGTACAACTGACAAGAGAGACGGCCGTTAGCCACGTAGAACTGAAATAAAGTGTGACACGGTGGCAGGGCCATCTGCTCAATCTGAGGCACATTCCAGGCACTAACCAGATGTCTCCTTGAATTCGGATTAATTTTCAAAGAGTCGACCAATTGGGCCATCTGATCCACCGCCCCCCCATTGAGTGAGGGCCAAGAGCGCCATTGGTAGCCATATATCGGCCCCAATTCTCCGTTTTCATCGGCCCACTCATCCCATATTTTAACCCCATGATCTTTAAGATAGGCGATATTAGTACTTCCTTTTAAGAACCACAACAACTCATATATTATGGAGCGAAGATGAAGTTTTTTGGTTGTTATTGCTGGAAAACCCTTACTAAGATCGAATCGCATTTGGTAGCCAAATACGCTAATCGTTCCTACTCCAGTTCGGTCCTCTTTGCGCGTGCCATTTTCTCTGACATGTCGCATTAATTCGAGGTACTGCCGCATAACTTTGCCCTCCAGTTACATGGGCAGAGCGGTTTGCTTCAATGCGTCTGCTGTGCTCATGCCGCCGCCAATTTTTCATGCGAAAGTATAACACACCATTTTTACTTAGCGGATCTTGATCCGGCCACTCATTCCGCAATTTGTAGACTAAAGATTCCGCCGGCTTTTCTTCTCCCGAATCAATTTACTGGTCAATTACACGGACGGTTCCCGAACCAACGTCGATGAACAGATCAATTTGGTCTTGCTCCTGGCCATATCCCGCTGTTCGCCAAAAACCCTGATCCTCAGTTTCGTCGTCTGATGCAATGCGGAAGCGGTCGTCAGATATTTGGATTCCACCGCTGCCCAGGTCGGCTTCCAAGTAAACTTCGATCGTACTTGGAACGTAGATCGTAAGATTCCCCGAACCACCATCGATGGTGAACTCGTGTCGTCCAGCAGCGGGCAGAGTTATTGTCACCCGGCCGCTCCCAACATCGTAGGAGGCGTCATAATTCCCTTCGGGCAGCTTCACTTCTGCAATCCCAGAACCGCCATCCACAGTCAGCTCATCTAAATTTAGTTCAGTTAAATCGAGATCGGCAGATCCAGATGCCAGGTTAAAGGTCAATGTAGTTTTTACCATCGGATCTATGCCCACAGACCAACGGGTCATATCCTCAGTTCCAAACCACGTTTCGGGATTTGCCCAAAACAAGAGGCCTTGATTATCGACTGTCTCCAGATGAACTGTTGCCTTATCGCCACTGACACTATTATCGAATAGTAATTCACCATTATAGGAAACATCCGCTTCAATCAAATCACGGCTGTCGCTTAAGGCAAATACATCCCCACCTGCTGAGTTGAAATCAATCGAAATGGAGGCTTCTGCCAGGTCGTCGGCCGGTATGGACACAATTTCTTGTTTAGCTGTTCCCGGAGCCCATAATTCGCCGCTGCTCAAGATTGTTGTGTCTCCTGAAAAGAGCAGAACGTATCCGAAGACGACCACGGTGATTAAAGCAATAAGTAGACTTAGCCATGAGCCGAGCGGCCGCGGCACCTGCCGTACAATGATATTCAGACCACCAAATATCAAAAGCAGGGGCCAGAGACGAAGGGCCGCTTGCCAATTCAGTTCAGGCAACCGACCCAGGTTGGCTAACAATAAAATAATGCCAATGGCAATCAGCAATATCGGACCAAACATTGATCGGCCCGGCTTTCGCTCTCGTTTTTCTTCTGCTTGAACTTCATTATCATCGGTCGGTTCGGTCATTTCACCCTCCATAATTCACCATAGTCTCTATACGGACCCTGCCAGTCAGCGTTGCGGATTAGATAAAATCCTTGCATCTTCTGAGGTCTAAGATCATCCTGTTTTTTGGCATGGATTTTATGGTAATTATACTTTGACTTCCGTTATCCTTTCATCTAAAATGCACGGCGGTCTCTTACTATAGATCGATCCCTGAATAACAATTTCCGAGAGGACACTCTTAATGAAAGAATATCATACTGGACAAATTCGTAATATCGCGCTTATTTCTCACAATGGCTCCGGCAAAACCTCATTTGTAGAACGACTGCTTTTTGACACCGGTGTCACCACACGCTTGGGGGAAGTGGACCAGGGGACGGCGTTGATGGATTTTGAGGACGAAGAAATAGCGCGCCAGAGTTCAATCACAACCGCCGTGGCTCCTGTCGAGTGGCAAGATGTAAAACTTAATTTGCTGGATTCGCCTGGTTACGTTGATTTTGTCGGCGAAGTAAACAGCGCGTTAAGCATAACCGAAGGTGCCATCATCTTTGTGGAGGCGGTGGCGGGCGTCGAGGTAGGAACAGAGCTTGTTTGGCAATTTACCGAGCAGCGTCAGATGCCCCGCATCTTGTTGGTAAATAAAATGGACCGCGAAAATGTGAACATCAATCGCGTGATGAAGAGCATCCAGGACAATATAGAAGGTCGTTTCATCCCCCTACAATTACCGATCGGTCAAGGAACCAGCTTTGAAGGCATAGTTGATCTCATTGAGATGAAAGCTCGGGTAGGTACAGCCGACGAAACGACTGACATACCGGCTGAGTTGGCCGATGCTGCTGAAGAGGCACGTTTCGAGTTAGTTGAAGCTGCCGCCGAAGGAGACGATGAGCTCCTGATGAAATATCTGGAGGGTGAAGAGCTTAGCGAACAAGAGATTCGTCATGGCATAAAGGCCGCTATGGGTGCTGGTCAGCTGACACCCATCTTGTACTCGGCTCCACACCCAGGAATTGCCGTTAATCCTGTAATGGATCTGATGGTTGATCTGTTTCTAGCCCCTAATGAAGTTGGTCCATTTACGGCCGAAAATGCAGCCGGGGAAGAAGTAGAGATAGAAGTAGACGATCTCTCTCCACTCGCCGCATTTATATTTAAGACCCGCGAGGATACGTACGGCAAGATGAGTTATTTGCGTGTATTCGGGGGCATGCTCGAATCAGATAGCCGGATTTTGGACGTTAACCTAGGTTCAGAAGTGCGAGTGGCCACGCTGAATCTCTTGCGAGGAAAGGAGCTTATTTCTGTCCAACGCTTACATAGTGGTGATATTGGCGCTGTTGTTAAGCTGGGTGAAGCTGCAACCAACGACACTTTATGCGACCAAGGTCACAAATTAACTCTTCCGCCAATAGATCAACCCGACCCAATCGTCTCGGTAGCCGTTCACCCGGTATCCCAATCAGATGTGGCCAAATTAACGACTGTCCTCAACCGGCTGACGGCCGAAGATCCTACCTTGCGCTGGAATTCGGAACCCGCTACCCGCGAGACCATTCTCTCAGGCATGGGGACAGCTCACGTCGACATTGCTGTCAAAAAAGCCCATTCCAAATTCGGTGTAAATTTGTCCACGAGTGTACCCAAAATTCCCTACCGGGAGACGATTACCGGGACAAACTCGGCTGAATATACCCATAAGAAACAGACCGGGGGAGCTGGCCAATATGCTCGGGTCTTTATCCGCGTCGAATCTTTACCAGACGACAATGAGTTTGAGTTCAAATCGGAAATATTCGGGGGCTCCGTTTCTGCTCCTTTTGTATCCGCTGTTGAAAAAGGCTGCCGCCAGGCCCTACAGTCCGGTGCTATGGGTGGTTTCCCCATGACGGGCGTGAGGGCAATTGTCTATGACGGAAAAGAACATCCGGTCGATTCCAAGGAGATTGCCTTTCAAATCGCCGGTCGAGAATGTTTCAAGAAAGCTTCCATGGGTGCCGGACCAGTAATGCTGGAACCCATTTATGAGGTGCAAGTTACGGTGCCGGCCGAAAATATGGGCGATATCATGGGTGATCTGAACTCTCGCCGCGCTCGGGTTCAAGGCATGGATCAAGATGGCACGAAAGCGATTGTCAAAGCCGAGGTACCCTTAGCTGAAATGCAAACTTACACGGCCGATTTACGCTCAATGACCCAGGGGCGTGGCGTCTTCTCCTTAAAATACTTGCGATACGGTCGAGTTCCCATTAATCTTCAAGAGCAGATTGTACTTGCCCGCCAGAAGGAAATGGAAGAAGAATAGATTCTAATTGCTGGCCCGTAGTAGCAAGTTGCCGTAGTCATCAATTGCGGCGTGCCAATCTGGTGGGACAACGGTCGTAGTATCATACTGAAATACGATTGCTGGCCCGTCAAATTCTTGGCCTGCGGTCATTTTGCGCCGATCGATTAGTAGGGCTTGCGCGCTCCGATCGTTGAACCAAACCTTCTTGCGACCTAGCACGGCCTTCGAGATATCGAGGGTCGTGCCTTTTATTTTTTGCAGATGGGGTGGTTGAACCATGGCCACCGCAACACAACGAACATTTACAATCTCCACAGACACGTCTGGTCTTTTATAGGTATATCGCGCCTCGTGTGTTTCATGAAAGCGTTGGGCTAATTGTAATTCCGTCTCCATCCTGTTTATCGTCACCGTTAATTCATGAGATTGACCCGCATAGCGCATATCTAATTGCCGGACGAGGCTAACCTTTTCCGAAAGATGACCTTCCTCTTCCATATCGCTTAACGCCCTGGCTTCCAACGATTGAAAATGATCTTCCAGCCAGCCAATAGGGCCTGGTGATCCTACTGGTAGGCGGCGCATTACGGTCTGCGAATAGTCGAGCGAAGGTTGGGCGGCGAGCATGCCTAAGGCCGATAAAACTCCGGGTACTGGAGGAACGAAAACTCGCGGAATCTGTAGCTCTTCAGCTAGTTCGCAGGCGTGCAATGGGCCGGCGCCACCAAAGGCAACAAGCGTGAATTTGCGCGGATCATAGCCTCTTTCTACAGAGATACGTCGCAAGGCCCGCTCCATATTGGCATTGGCAATGCGGAGAACACCCCAGGCTGCCTCATTGACCGAGCCAGCTGCCATTTGGCGCGCGAGTTTCTCTATAACACGAGAAGCAGCCTCCATATCTAGCAACATGGTGCCACCTAAAAAATGATCTTTGTCCAGCCGGCCTAGAACTAAGTTGGCATCAGTAGTCGTTGCCTTTTGGGGCTCGCCGAATTCCTCCACGCTGCGCCCATAGCAAGCTGGACCCGGAAGGGCTCCAGCGCTTTGCGGGCCGACCCGTAAGGCACCACCAGGGTCTACGGACGCCAGGCTGCCGCCGCCAGCGCCGACAGTATGAATATCAATCATTGGCAGTCTAAGGGGAAAGCCCCCAATCTCGCCTTCCGATGTAACGAGCAGACGGCCGGGACAAAGGGCTACATCGGTACTAGTTCCCCCCATGTCAAATGAAATAATATCGTCGTATCCCGCTAGTCCAGCTGTATAACGCGCACCAACAACGCCTCCAGCGGGTCCCGAAAGGACTGTGCGAGCCGCTTGCAAACCTGCCCGCTTGGCTTTTATGATCCCCCCATTACTTTGCATGATCGTCAGCGGCCGAGGCGCCAGTTTTCTGTTGATCCGGTTGAGATATTTCTCCATTAATGGGGCGACGTAGGCGTTGATTACCGTTGTTGAGGTTCGTTCGAACTCCCGAAACTCGGGCAGAATATCCGATGACAACGAAAGGTGGATCGGTCGTTCCAGCTTTAATAAACGTTCCTTGATTCGCTGCTCATGTTCTGGTCGCAAAAAAGAAAACAACAAAGCGATGGCCACCGATTCAATTTTTTGCTCGGTTATCTGCTTCACTACTGTTTCTAAGCTTGCTTCATCCAGCGATTCAAGAATCTCTCCATTCGAAGTGACCCGTTCTGTAACCTCAAATCGCCAAGTTCTGGGCACCAGAGGCTTCGGATTTTGAGGCACCAGAGCATACAGATCAGCTCGATTCTGCCGCCCAATAAATAACACATCTGCGAAGCCTTTGGTGGTAATTAAAGCGGTTCGAGCTCCCCTTCGTTCTAATAGGGCATTTGTTGCCACAGTACTCCCGTGCACGATTGAAGCCGTGGTTGCTGCCTCAAGTGTGCTTATGCCTGTCAGCACAGCCTCTGCTGGATCGGCCGGCGTACTTAACCTTTTATTGATACCAATCTGGCCATTTTCATCTAGCCAGACGAAATCGGTGAATGTCCCACCAGTATCAACGCCCACTCGGAGTGCCGGGCCGATCGAATGATTATCATTTGATACAGAATCCACTGCTATACTTCCTCGCCTATTTAGTTCGGCACCAGTAATTGGCATTCACTCATCACTATGTTGCTTATACAATATTTTTTCAGACTTTATTCTGGAAGCCTGTCTTCTTTTGCTCGGGGAAGCTTTTCAGCCCAGTTAGCATAGGCCAGAGTCCAGGTCGTAATTGAAAAAGCATTCAAAATCGCACCGGCGAAAATGGCCAAAATACTCAGAATAATGCCAACAGCAGACAAGACCGCTTCAGCAGGTCCCAGCCAGTCAATATTTATGCCTGGAAATAGAATGGGTGTAATCGAAAGGGTCGTTGCGCTCAAGCCGATTAAACTGGCTGGAAGTCCAATTAAATAGCGTATTACCCAGAGTAGTAAGGCGAGAGCCAAGACACTTGTCGGATTCTTTCTTGCAATACCCCAGGCACGGCCGATGCTTTTTCGAGCGTCCAATCTTTCGACAATTGCACCACGGAAAGCCAATAGACGTAGCAAAAACGTGGTCAAAGCAATCGGCACGACTAAAAATAGAAGAGCCAGCACCCCGCCACCTGCCAAAGTCAAATAGGTCAGTAGGTCAGATATATCAGTCCCCGGACGGGTACCTGCATAAACGACTCCAAATAGCGCACTCGATGCCAGCAACATGCCAAACAGCAATAATATGAACAAGGGAACAAAGATGAGCGTATCAATGGCAATTAGTCGACCTAAATAGCCAAAACCTGCTCTCCAAGACTGGCGAAATGATACTGGCCGACCTTGTCTTTGCCAAATGATGGCTTGAATGATACCTCCCTCTGCTGCCGCCGCTAAGGACCAAAAGATAATGCCTAAAATGAAGAGTACAATTGTTCCCCCAATCAGCCGTCCCAGTCCCAGCCAGAGCATTTGTTCGGTTTGGGATGCCAAACTATCTAATACGCCCTCACTTGCCGAGGAAGCAAGAAACCACCGACTAAGGAATCGTATTAAGAGATTGATCGCCAAGCCGGTCAAGCCCGACAAGAATCCCAATACCCAAAACATTTTGTGGTTCCAAGTGAGACGCCAGGCCTGGCGGAACAAATGGCCGATGTTCATGATTGTGCGTACATGTCAGAACGAGAAGCTATTCCCATTCAATCGTTCCCGGGGGTTTTGATGTTATGTCAAATACTACCCGATTTACACCGGGTACTTCGTTGACAATTCGCCTGCTAACCTGGGCCAATAAGTCGGCTGGCAAACGGGCCCAATCGGCCGTCATGAAATCATCAGTTGTTACTGCCCGCAAAGCGATCACTTCTTTGTAGGTACGTCCGTCGCCCATTACCCCAACACTTCGCACCGGAAGCAAAACGGCAAACGCCTGCTGAGTACCACTGTGCAACATATCGGCCTCGGCCAACTCTTCAACAAATATTGCGTCGGCCGCTCTCAAGCTTTCTAGTCTTTCCCGGGTAATCACACCCAGGCAGCGAATTGCCAGGCCTGGACCCGGAAAGGGTTGCCTCCAGATAATTTCAGGTGGCAATTTCAAGGCTTCCCCTACCCGCCTAACTTCGTCCTTAAAAAGGTAGCGCAACGGTTCGATTAACTCTAACTGCATATTTTCCGGCAGCCCACCGACATTATGGTGAGTTTTAATTGTATGAGCTACGCTCTGATCGCGGCCTGCGCTTTCAATCACATCCGGATAAATCGTCCCTTGGGCCAGTAGTTTAATATCGGCCAATTTTTTCGCTTCTCGTTCGAAGATCCGGATAAATAATTGGCCAATAATGCGTCTTTTCTCCTCGGGATCTTGGACACCGACCAAAGCTTCCATGAAATCCTCGACCGCATTTATAGCGACCAGATTCATCCCTTGTTCTCTTTGAAAAGTCTCTAGAACTTGCTGCGCCTCCCCTTGGCGCAGTAAACCATGATCGACGAAGAGACAGGTCAGCTTATCCCCAACCGCCCGGTGAATCAGAGTGGCAACGACTGCCGAATCAACGCCTCCGCTTAGACCCAGGAGAATCCTTTTGTTTCCTATCTGCTCTCGAAGTTGGCTGACTTCCTCATCGATAAAAATCTCTGAGGTCCAGTCAGCTTTGCAAGCGCAAATCAAGGTGACAAAATTAGAGATGAGCAGGCGTCCTTGAATCGTATGGGCTACTTCGGGATGAAACTGGACCATGTAGTAACTGTTTTTGATATCCGATGCAGCAGCTAAAGGCGAATTATCCGAATGGGCGATAGCCTTAAAATGCGCCGGCAATGTTTCTACCCTATCGCCGTGACTCATCCAGACTTGATCTGCCTGCTGGGCAATTTGCAAACGATCTGCCTGAACGCTGCTTACCCAGTCGTGAAAAAGCTGATTCTGTATATCATCGATCTTTAAACGCGCAGGACCGTACTCATGTTGCTCGCTAAATGCGACGATACCGCCCAAGCTGTGACACAATAGCTGCATTCCATAACATATTCCCAGTACAGGCAGTCCGCTCTCTAAAACAAAACTGGGCAATGTTGGCGCATCTATTGCATAAACACTATTTGGCCCACCACTGAGAATGAATCCTTTAGGTTGGTGCGCCATAATGAGTTCGGGCTTCGCCGACCAAGGATAGATTTCGCAATATACATTTGCTTCCCGCACCCGCCGGGCAATGAGCCGGCTATATTGGGAACCGTAATCAAGGATGATGATGGTATCGTGCATGGGTATGGTCATTTAAGCCAGCCTCGGGCTTGTTATGCCCCGGATCGGAATGAGCCATCAGTCAGCGACGATGATCTCACCTTTACTCATATCAGTTATCGTTGCGGCAGCCGTAACCGGAACCTGCCAATGAGCCAAGGCTTCCCGTCCTCCTTCAAAGGATTTTTCAACCACAGTAGCGATTCCAATCAAAGTAGCGCCGGCATTTTCCACAATGCGGGCTAGGGCTTCGATTGTTTTACCTGACGCCAGGAAGTCATCGACAATAAGAATTCGATCCTCCGAGATAAGAAATTCAGGCGAAACCATCAGGTTTACTTCGCCACCCTTAGTGTGACTGGGTGCCACTTCTAGATAAACCGGCTCACGCATCGTAATAGGCTTATGTTTACGGGCGTATACCATAGGGATGTTTCCCAAGGCTCTGGCTGCCATTATTGCGGGTACGATGCCACTTACTTCGGCCGTTAGTATGCGCGAAGGCTGATATGGCCGAAATGTATCGGCAATATCTTTACCTACCTTCTCCATAAGCAGGGCATCAACCTGATGATTTAAGAAGCTGTCAATTTTAAGTATACCCCGCCCCAAGTTTTTGCCCTCAGATCTGATGCGCTCCCGTAATTCAGTCACCCTACCCTCCTAAAAATATACCTAGTGGCTCCTTTTAAGCATTACTTTAGCCAGTCACGATTTGCCCTTAAACGTCTTTCGCTAAATCATCGACATAGGTAATCCTTTACCTTCTAATAAGAAAAACCATTATAGCATTTTGACCTCATGTTCAGTAACCTTAGATTGACTTAAAAGAGTGGTTGCTTCGTTAGATGAATTAATTGAGAATTCTTTCACAATATTCTTGACGCTGGTAGGGCTACAATCTATAATGTTCAAAACTTATTGAAAGTTGTGAACGAGGCATTCTCATGTTGCAAGAACGCGTTGATGATCTTGTAAGCGAAGTTGACCAAAAGCTTAAAGAAATCGTTGTCACCGATATAGGCCTGCTTCAGGAAGCAAGCCAACACATTATAGACTCGGGTGGTAAGCGCTTGCGACCGCGTCTTGTATTTTTGACATATCTGGCGACCGGAGGCCAGAATGTTAATGAGACCCTTCCGCTGGCGTCGGCCGTGGAATTAGTCCACACAGCCACCCTTGTACATGATGACATTAATGATCACAGCCCAACCCGCCGGGGCAAAATTTCCGTGCATGCTCGTTGGGGCCGTACCTTCGCCCTGCTGACTGGTGATTATCTATTCACAAAAGTATACGAGTTAATGGCCCCCTATGGCACAGACTACAACATCATCATGGCTGATGCCTGCGTCAAGCTTGTAGAAGGTGAGACCTTGCAGGCAGCTGCAGCTAAATCAGGAACCTTGGATCAAGAGACATATCGCTCAATAATCGGCCGTAAAACAGCGAGCTTGTTCGAGGCAGCAGCCCGCATGGGTGCTATGCTGGGTAACGCTGATGCTTCGTTTGTAAAAGCGGTGGGGGAATATGCTTATAATCTGGGTTTGGCCTTCCAAATTGTTGACGATGTCCTTGATATCATCGGGGATCCAGAATCGATGGGCAAACCGGTTGGTAGCGACGTAGTCCAGGGAACTGGGGCTGTCATGGCCCAAAACGGGAGCAAGGATATAGAAAGTAGTGTTACTGCCACAGCCGATCCGATTAAAGAATTGATGAGCCGGATCCGAGAATCAGGTGCTGTCGATTTGGCCCTGGCCCAGGCCGAGCAACGTGCCGGTCGTGCTCGCGAGGCGCTTTACAAAGTGCCAGACTCACCAGCGCGTGATCAAATGGAACGGCTAATTGATATCGTTTTAGAGCGCAAACGATAAAAATATTCCGTCTTGACAGTGTTGATTTCCCCCAAGAACCTCAGAGATCACTCCGTTTAAAGTGATTATATTGCTGTCCACTGGCCAGATTGGCAGCAAGCGGACTGGGCATAGGTATTGAAATTAGTTTCCAATACGAATCATCGATTAGAATCTATTGCTTGTCCAGATCACCAGGATTTTCAGCTACAATAAGTGAAATATCTACCAGACCTGTGCCGATAAGTAGCTATTTACGGCCGAACTCGAAACCACTAATTGCAGCAAGATATAAAAATAAATAGATTCGAGCACCTTATTCAACGATTCCCACATATTGGAGGACCTCATGAGAGTCGCAATATATTCCGATGTTCATGGAAATCTAAGTGCCCTCGAAGCAGTCCTGGAGAGCATTGAGAGTCAGACTGGTGTCGATCAGGTAATCTTTGCCGGGGATATCGCGGTTTTTGGTCCCAGACCGGCCGAATGTTTAGAACTCCTACGCAAACAGCAGATTCAGGCTATTGTCGGCAATACGGATGAGTGGATATTCAATCCACCTCCCCTAGTAGATGGTCTTGAGGCGCAGGAAAAAGAACGCCGTCTTAATCTTCAAGCGATTTGTAACTGGACGAAAGAGCAGCTGGATACTGAATCGCTCACTTGGCTAAATAGATTGAGTCAGTCTTTTAGCCTCACTTTAGAACCTAGCGAGAATTCAGCAGATGCATTGCTCATTGTCCATGCGAACCCTATTGATTTGGGACAGCTTGTCTTTCCCTCAGAACAGAAACAGATTGAACTGTACGGCCGCATTCGCCAGGTCGATTCGGACTTGACGCACTTATTCAGTCAAGTAAGCGCTTCGACCATTGCCTTTGGTCATCTACACATCCCCAATATTCGCACCTGGCGTGAAAAACGATTGGTTAATGTCAGCTCAGTAAGTTTGCCCGGTGATGGTGATCCAAGAGCCAAATATGCTATTTTAACCTGGAATGAAGTGAGTGGTTGGCAGGTCGAACATGTGCGTGTTTCTTACAGCGTTGATAGCGAAATCGCTGCCTTTTCAACAGCCCAACCACCGGGGTGGCAAAAATCGCTGAGTCTATTAGCGGACAGCGGCTTCATACCCCAGGTGGTCTGAAAATCAGATTGTTACATGGAGCGGATAGCAAACAATCTTGTATAAAATTCCCTGGCTATTGGAGTTTGCTTACCGGCCAAATTCTTTGCTGCCCGCTTGAAAGCCAAACTTCATTATGGAATCATATTGACAGTCGGCTTTCAAGCCTTTTATACTAGTGGTAGGCGGGAGGTTGAAATATGTGTAGGGGCTTAACAAGGAGGCAACAATTCTCATGACGACCTATGCAGATAAACCCTGGCTTGCCAGTTACGATCCGGGTGTTCCAAATTCCTTCGATATTCCCGACAACTCGATCCAGGAATTTCTGGAAGATGCCGCAAATAAGTGCCCGGATCGAACGGCGCTTGTATTCAAAGGCAGAAAGATTTCCTACACACAATTGAATAAACTCGCTGACGTCGTTGCCGCAGGGTTGGTGGCTAACGGTTTTAAGAAGGGCGATCGGGCTGTTATCTATATGGTTAACTGCCCACAATTTGTGGCTAGCTATTATGGCATTTTAAAAGCTGGTGGAATCGTGATAGCTACAAATCCTCTCTATGCTCAACGCGAACTCGAGCATCAGATGGCCGATTGCGGGGCTGAAACCGTCTTCGTTATGAGTAAGTTCTACAACTTACTAAAGCAAGCACAAGGCAGCGGCAAGACCCAGATCAAACGAATCATTGTTACCAATATTAAGGAGTATTTACCGATCCACCTCAGGCTTCTATTTACCTTAGCAAAGGAATCTAAGGATGGCCACCGTGTGACTTTGCTGCCAGGCGATATGTGGTTCCAGGATTTTATTGCTGCTGGGCGTCAGGCGCCTAAGGCTGATGTGGAGGTTAGCAGCAATGACATCGCTTTGCTGCAATATACCGGTGGCACGACGGGTCTCTCAAAAGGTGCGGTGGCTTCGCATCGAAACATTGTGGCTAATACCCACATCATCAAGAATTGGCTCATCGATGCCCAGGAAGGTCAGGAGATATTTTTGACCGCATTGCCCCTTTTCCATTCCTTTGGCATGATAACCGCTATGCACTTTGGTATCTTATTATGTGGTACATTAATTCTGATTCCTGATCCCCGGGATCAGCCGGATCTGCTCGGCAGTATTAATAAATACAAACCCACCATTTTTCCAGGTGTCCCGGCTATGTATGTGGCCATTAACAACAATCCCCAAGTTGCGGCCGGTAAATACGATATCAAGTCCATAAGGGTCTGTATTTCTGGATCGGCCCCTCTATTGCAGGAAACAAGGGAAAAATTCGAGAATCTGACCGGGGGCAAACTCGTAGAAGGATTTGGCCTGACTGAGGCCCATGTAGTAACGCATTGCAATCCCGTCTCTGGTACGAGTGTATCTGGCTCCATTGGCCTCCCTCTACCAGGCATAGATTGTCGCATCGTGGACGCCGAAATGGGTACTGACGAAGTACCTGTCGGAGAAATCGGCGAGCTTATTATAGCGGGACCTAGCATAATGCAGGGCTATTGGCAAATGACCACTGAGACACACAATACATTGCGCGATGGTTGGCTGTATACCGGAGACATAGCCAGAATGGATGAAAAGGGTTATTTCTTCATCGAAGATCGCAAAAAAGATATGATTATTGCCGGAGGATATAATATTTATCCTCGCGAAGTTGAGGAGGTTTTAGCTATGCATCCGGCCGTCCTAGAAGTGGCTGTGGCAGGAATTAGCGACGAGAAACGAGGCGAGACGGTAAAAGCCTGGATCGTCAAAAAAGCGGGTGATCGGACGTCCGAAAAAGAAATAATCGATTGGAGCAAAGATCAGCTGGCCAGATATAAATACCCTCGCCTCATTGAGTTTCGAGAGGAGCTTCCCAGAACGAGTGTTGGTAAAGTTCTCAAACGCGAGCTAATCAAAGAGCACCAAGAACAAAGTGTGCTTGAAAAAACTCCTACTGCTGATTAAAGAGGTCGACGAAGAACAGACAAGGCCCTCCTAACAATTACCGGGTTTAAGGCCTATAACAAGACGCCAGCACCGGTCAATCTATTTTCATATTGCCAGGCGGCTCCTTAGCTTGGCAAAGTTTGACTCCGCGTTGTACTATTCAGTCGTTCCTGAATCTTATCCCAATCATTGTGAACAGTATGGGTACACTTAATCCAAATATTCCCACGCCAGAGTTAGCCCACCTTATGACCACGGCCGCCGGTCGGATGGATAAATATTCGCTGCGCTATCTAACGCCCCAATTATTGTTGCGAGAATTTTTACAAGATAGAAATTCGACCGCCAACCAGATTCTCCAGCAGCTTTCGAAACAACGAGGCTTTGACTGGTCAGATTTCGCCAAACGGGTTGAGATGATGGCCCGTAATAGTCGAGGGCAGGATGCCGAATTCGATTTCACTGATGATTTCGGTAAAAGTACGCCATTGGCGTCCGAAATGCTCGTTGTGTTGGATGAAGCTCTAACGATCGCCCAGGCTAGAGATGAACTAAAGGCCGGCAGCGGTCATGCGTTGGCGGCAATGGCCCAGCAGAGTGTGACCACCTATGGACTTCTGAAAAGAATTGGCATTACTCCGGCGGCCGTAATTGCCTTATTAAGTGAAATCTCACAGGACGGAACACCCATCATCCGTGACTATATTCAAGAAGCCCACGACGGCCAAGCATCTGCTGTTTACCAGCGAGACACATTGCTTCGCGAAGCACTAAACTTGCTAGCCTTATCGCAGCGAAGACACATTCTGCTCGTAGGTCCTGAGGGAAGTGGAAAGCGAACCTTTGCCTATAGCTTAGCTCAACTTTTGGCTGCCGAGAACGCGCCCATTAAGTTGCGTTCTTTTGTGGTGATAAACGAATCGGCTTTGCTGGAAAATCCATTAGCGGCGATGCGTTCTGGGCTCCGGCGAGCAAGTGGTGGCGTTTTATTGGTACCCAATCTGGAACGCTTTTTTGCCGACCGCCTGCGCTCCCCCTTTCCCGAACAAGTTAACCGGGAACTACATAAGGCATTATTAGGTAGTGAACAGATAATTATAGGAACAGCTACGCTGGTGGCTTCCGAATTCTTGAATCGCCAACGGATCGTTCGCCAGCAACTCAATCGCCTGGATATCCCCCCAGCTACTCGAACTGAAGCAACAGCCATGTTGACCTTTCACAGGCAACGCATCGAACAAGAGTATGAGATTGAGGTTTCGGAAGAAGCCATGGAAGTGGCCGTCAATTTGGCCGATAGCTACTTAAAAACCACGGTCCTACCGGCTTCTGCAGTACAACTCTTCGACCGGGCAGCGGCCTTGGTAAGCATCGTTGCTAGAGATCATGAAGCTAATTTGCCTGAAGTTCGAGCAGACGGACGGTTAACCGGCGACGATCTCATGGTAGCAGCCAGTATGATGACCAAGATACCGTTGGCTAAACTTAACCAGGATGAACAAAGTCGTTATGCGCACATGGTTGAACACCTTCACGAGCGCATCATTGGCCAGGAGGAAGCCATCCTGGCAGTGAGCCGGGCTGTTAAGACAGCCAGGGTAGGATTACGCGATCCTAAGCGCCCAATCGGTTCATTCTTGTTTTTGGGACCAAGCGGTGTAGGAAAATCAGAATTGGCCAAGACCCTGGCTGAGTTCATGTTCGGAACAGAAGAAGCAATGGTCACAATCGATATGAGCGAATACCAAGAGGAAGCCAGCGTTAATCGGCTAATTGGCGCCCCACCCGGCTACGTCGGGTATGAAGGTGGTGGACAACTAACTGAATTTGTTCGCCAACAGCCGTATACGGTGGTTCTTTTTGACGAGGTCGAAAAGGCCCATCCCCGAGTCTTGGATATCCTGCTTCAGGTTATGGATGAAGGTCGCTTGACTGATGGGCAGGGGCGTATGACCAGCTTCAGCGAAACAGTTATCATCATGACTAGCAACTTGGGCGCTTACCATATGCTTGTGCCAGTGATTGGTGAGCGCGAGCGAGAACTTGTATTGGCTGAAGTACGCCGCTTTTTCCGGCCTGAATTTCTAAACAGATTAGACGAGATAATTCTATTTCACCAATTAACGCCGGAACAATTAGCCCTAATCCTTGACTTGATGCTTAAAAAGGAATTTAAGCTTGCTGAACGCCAAGGCCTAGCACTTGAAGTGAGTCAAAATGCCAGGACATGGTTGCTGGAACAAAATGATCAACCCGAATTTGGGGCTCGACCTCTACGACGAATTATCGCCCGTCATCTCCGCGAGCCGTTGGCCGACTTTCTTTTAAGACCTAAAGGTGATCAAGGTGCTGCGGTTTTCGTTGATGCCGGGGCCGGTGCCCTGACATTTAAACTTACTGAGACTAAATCCACCTCTGGTTAGTTGTCTCACAGCTGGCCAACGAATCCCCCTCACTAGACCAATTCCACACTCCAAATTCTACAAGGCATAAAAAATGAGATGCCCCATAACCGGGCGGTTATGGGAACATCTCTGGGGGGGAGCCATCGATAGAATACCACAAAAACAAACAAATGCAAGAGGTTGATCTTTTCAGGTACCAATGTGTACAAATCTTCTAATCACTCCTCCGGACCTGTTCCCGAAAGGCCATTGGCCTCCGGTATTATGGTAGCCACAAGGTTGGTTCTTTTCCATATTTGCTGCGGATTATTGATTTATGTCAAGGCAATATCGATTCTGTCTTTGTGAACAGAAAATGATCATGGTAGTAGTGAATCCAAAGGAAAGACAACACGCCAATATAGTAGGCGGTTTCCAGAGCAAATGCAGGATCGGACCACTTGCCACCAACAAGAAGATAGAGAATGATAAAAACGACACCGATGATCAATCCCGCCCCAAATGTTAGAAGAAGATTAAATCCATAAAACAATCGGGATTTTCCATCTTCTGACATGCGCTCTAACACAGGTTGATTGTCTAGTTCGCCTCTTTCCTGTCGCAAATGATTGATGAACCAGGTTAAGGCTAGATATTGAAATGAATGCCAGACGTTCATGCCTTGAAAGGCTGTATCCAGATTACCCAATGAAGGCACAATGAAAGATGCACCAACGGTAAAAGAAATGAAGATAATCTTTGGTACATGGGCGATACCATTTCGATACTCGTAAATGCTTTTAACAATGAAAGCGATAAGTGACAGGCCAAAGGCTAATGACGCCAGATAAAATACCCAGGGTTGCTCGAAAAACGAAGGGACGATGTCATTTAGTTTGCTAGGACCGATAGTAAAATCCTGAGTAACAGCCACGCGATAGGCGGCTAGTGGATACAATGCCGTTAACACCACCGCATAATCGATTATTTTTGCCCATCCGCTCAGCGATGTTTGAGTTGGCGCATGTTTGGCTTTTTCATTATAAGATTCCACAACGTAAACAATCTGATGCAGGACATGAATGGAGGCCCAAAAGAAAAATATAGTCAACAATAAGGTTAGATTGGTTAATGCCAACGTTACAACAATCAGGGGGATAAATATTGATGAGCGAATGAAGCTCCCATGCTTGTGGCGAAATCCCTTATCGAAGGTGGTCCGGGTAAATGTTGCATACATGTGTGGACCACCAATCAATACGGCGATCATCAAGTTAACGGCTTGTCGTCCCATATCTGATTCGATATTGAGGACCCGGCTCATAAAAATCCAGGCTAAGTAAGGGATCGTAACCAGAACCACGCTCAAGCTAATAAAGGTTAGATCCCACATACGTGTATTAAGCCACTTCCCTTCAGACATTGAAGTTAGTGGGGCGCTATAAGTAATTGATGTTGCACTCATCGTTCCTTCCAATGCTTAGACTTGTATTACAAAGTCTACAAAATAGATAGCGTTTACCGGGGAGTATTGGCTATTCATCTAATCTCATGGTGTCGGAGTAGTCTGTGCCTTGATGTCGTATTCGGAGTAACCATTACATTCTAGCGAATTATTCCTTATTTTTCATCCAACTGAACAATCTACATCATTGAAGGCGATAGACCAGTAATTTTGCAGGATAAATAGACCTCTTTATTTTTTACTTGCAAAAGTAGAATCACCAAAAAATCCGCCCATCTTGGACTCTGGACCAATAAGACAACTTGACTTCTAATGGCTACTGCTTGGGTTTTTCCAGGGTCAGGACATTATCGTCTGATAACGCAGATGTTTTACAAGAATCCGTTGGCTAAATACCAATTGTACGTGTCTTGTACCGTATCTCGAAACGGCCGCGGACCTATTTGGAACGCCTGCGCCGCTTTGCTTCCGTCAACGTATAACTTGACCCCAGATATCCTTACCTGATTTCCCTCAAACGGTAGACGATCACCTACCAAACGGTTGAAAGCATCAACTCCAGCGGCGATTGCTGGAATAAGCTGCGCTGGAAGAGGCACTCTAGGTGGTGGACGGCCGACGACTTCGTTGACAATAGTCCATGATTCTTTAAAGCTGAGATTGTGCCCTGCCAGAATATACCGTTCTCCAACCTTGCCTTTCTCAGCGGCCGCTATGTGTCCCTTTACCGCGTCCCGGACATCAATATAGTTAACTCCGCCAGGTGGATAAAACCACCCTACCCCCTTGGCAGCTTCGGTTACGATGGAGCCAGCTACCATGTTTATATCTCGAGGTCCCATAACAACAGCTGGATTCACGATCACTGCCTCCAACCCCCGATCGACAGCCTCTCTGACCTGCAATTCAGCCAAATGTTTGCTATAGCCATAGGGAAAACGATTCGGATCAATTCCAAATTGATTTTTTTCAGTCAGTCTTAAACCAACTTCAGGGACACCTAGAGCTACAATGGAACTTGTAAACACCAATCGCTTAACATCCGCTAGCCTGGCAGCCGCTAACACGTTTTTCGTTCCATCGACATTGATTTTATATAGATTTTCTTTGGATGTTGCCCAATACTTTGAAACAGCAGCCACGTGAAACAGCCAGTCACAGCCAGCTATCAGAATGGCCAGTTCTTCAGGAGAATCCAGTATGTCTCCGACGACCGGTTCATAGTCAAACCCCTCTAATGCACGAACACTCGAATTTCTGCGCTGCAATACCCGAGCCTGGATACCTCTTTCGTTAAGTGCGGCAACAAGATTCGCCCCAACAAAACCTGTTCCACCCGTAACAAATGCTTTCATAAAAGGTCAGTTTGCCTCTTCAGAATTTGAAGACCATCGAAAATTTTCAAGCCAACTCTACGAGGGTCGCTTCGCCTTGTCCAACCCCAACACACAAAGTCGCCAGACCATATTTCATCGTCTGACCCTCAGTTTTGCGTCGTTTCATTTCATAAAGCAGCGTGGTTAAGATCCTGGCACCTGAACAACCTAACGGATGACCTAAGGCGATAGCACCACCATTGACGTTCGTTATCTCAGGATCGAGTCCCAGCTCATGCATCACGGCTAATGATTGCACCGCAAAAGCCTCGTTAAGCTCGATTAGATCGATTTCATTTAGTTCCAGACCAGCCCGTTTCAAGGCTTTTCGTGTCGCCGGTACTGGTCCTAATCCCATCGTTCGCGGATCCACACCAGCTGCTCCCGAGGCCATCCAGGTAGCCAGCGGTTTAATACCTAAATTCTGAGCTTTTTCGGCCGACATGAGCACTAACGCCGCCGCTCCATCATTTAGACCACTGGAATTACCGGCCGTTACCGTCCCGCCCTCCCGAAATGCCGCTCTTAACTTGGCCAGTTGATCCAGGCTTGTTGCCAGAGCAAAACCTTCGCCAGACTTCTTTACCCGCGGATGTTCGTCGACATCCATGACGAAGGGATCGCCCTTTCGCTGCGGGATGTTTACGGCCACAATTTCCTCCTGGAATCGGCCCGCGTTCATGGCCTCGCAGGCACGTCGTTGACTCTCCAAAGCAAAGACATCTTGATCTTCACGCGTGATCTGGCCCCCATCGATATCACCGACACAGCTTAATGAATAGATGTTTTCCGCTGTTTCTCCCATTGCCTCCAATGGAAACAATTCTTCCATTTTTGGGTTTGGATAGCGCCAGCCTAGAGTCGTATCCCAACCGGTCGTATTACCCGGTGGCCCCCACCCTCGGGGATTCTTCGGAAACGAATAAGGTGCCCGAGACATGCTTTCCACGCCTCCGGCAACATAGACATCTCCTTCTTCAGCAAGAATTGCCCTTGCTGCCTGATTAACCGCATTTAGACCGCTGGCACAGAGGCGGTTGACCGTAACAGCGGCGACATGGTTCGGAAATCCGGCCAACAAGGTTGCCATGCGAGCAACGTTACGATTATCTTCGCCCGCTTGATTGGCACAGCCCAAATAGACTTCTTCTACCTCAGCTGGATCGATACCGGCGCGCTGAACCGCTTCCTTTAGGACCAGGGCGGCCAAATCATCCGGACGTACGGCCGATAACAGCCCACCATGGCGGCCAATAGAGGTTCTCACTGCACTCACAATAACGACTTCAGTCATTCTAAGTCTCCCTGATGTTTACCTGAATCAAAAAAAGCTCCGTTCAATTTAATCACCCAAAGCCGATTCGACGACTTCTTTAATTGCCCCGCTACAGACCAATTGACGAACACTTTCTATGGGTGTGGCTAAGACGATATCGTTCTCAAAAAAAGGAACTTTTTCTCTAATCAAATCATAGGCCACGGACGTTCCCTTTCCAAGGCGAGCGTCGGGTGTTTGGGTCATTCGGCGCCGCAAATCAATACCTTGTGCTGCCGTCATTATTTCAATGGCCACGATCGTTTCGACATGCTCAATAATCTTTTCTGCCTGGCGAGCGGCTGTGGCTCCAAAGCTCACATGATCTTCAATGTTGGCACTGCTAGGGATACTGTCAGCACTTGCCGGGTGGCTCAAAACCTTGTTTTCAGAGGCCAGCGCCGCCGCCGTATATTGGACCATCATGAAACCGCTTTCCAGGCCGCCATTTTCAGTCAGAAACATAGGTAATATGCCCTGGTTGCTATCCGCATCGACCAGCCGAGCTATGCGACGTTCGGCCATGTTTCCGAGCTCGGTAAGGGCTATCTTCAGATAATCCATGGCTATGGCAACTGGCTCACCGTGGAAGTTTCCGGCCGAAATTACGTCCGCCTTTCCAGTTTCATCGTCGACAAATATGATTGGATTATCATTCACTGAGTTCAATTCAATATTGACTACCCATTGAGCGTAAGCAATCGCGTCCCTTACTGCACCATGAACCTGAGGTACGCAGCGCAGCGTATAAGGGTCTTGAACATTCAACGATTCTGATCCCCGCAAAAACTCGCTGCCTGCCAGAAGTTCCAGCAAAAAAGCCGCGCAATCTATTTGCCGCGGATGAGGTCTTACGGCTTGAATTCTGCTGTCGTACGCTCGTTTTGTACCGTGTAGTGCTTCTAATGACATACTAGCCGCAACATCGGCCGTAATCGCCAGATTAATGGCTCGGCGAGCAAGCAACGCGCCGGTTCCCACCATTTGTGTTGTGCCGTTTAGTAGGGCCAACCCTTCTTTCGCTTCCAAGCTCAGCGGTTCTATTCCGGCTCTCTGCATCACTTCGCCGCCCGGCAACAGTTCATTCTGGTAATTGGCCTCTCCCTCACCAATCATCACCAGAGTGATATGGGCCAGCGGGGCCAGGTCGCCACTCGCTCCGAGTGATCCCTGGGAAGGAACTCGCGGATGGACGCCTTTGTTCAGCATCTCAACGATTGTCTCGATAATTATCGGTCGAACGCCAGAATAACCCAATGCCAGCGTATGAGCCCTTACCAATAACATGGCCCTGACTATTTTCTGATCCAATTCGAGTCCTACGCCGACCGCATGACTACGGACTAAGTTTCGCTGCAATTTCCTGGTTTCTTCGGTATTGATAATCTTATCTTTGAAACGACCGAAGCCTGTGGTGATTCCGTATACGACATCTCCGTTGGCGACGAATTGCTCGACGGCCAACCGGCTCTGTTTGACTTTGGACCATATTGCTTCATCAATTTCCACAAGACGGCCGTTGGCTACAGCAACGACATCGTCAATTCGCAAATTATCACCGGAGATTATAAATTTCGTCATGTATCAATTATCCAAGGGCGTGCCTGTTCGGCAAATAAGTTCTACAATCAGCGTCATGTCACTGTGGGATGCCATTATTGGTCAAGATTGGGCGGTGGATTCACTACGTTCGGCTGTTAGAGACGGCCGATTTGGACACGCCTATCTCATCACGGGTCCAGACCACATAGGTAAGACGACCCTGGCCCGCACTCTCGCCCAGGCAATCAATTGCACAGCCCCTAATATAAGTGAAAGACCCTGCGGACACTGTCGCTCCTGTCATTTAATAGCTCTCGGCCGTCATCCCGATGTTAGGTTCTTGTCCGGAGAAATCAGTACGCGCGGCGCCAGGACGATTAAGATAGACCAGATCCGCCAGCTACAAAAAGACCTAAATTTAACCGCCAGCGAAGCGCGTTATAAATTGGCCATTTTAAAACAGTTTGAAAACGCCAATCCAAGTGCTGCCAACGCTTTTCTCAAAACGTTAGAAGAGCCGCCTCAGCACGTCGTGCTCATCTTGACCGCCAGTGATGCTGATACATTGTTGCCAACAGTCGCTTCCCGGTGCCGGATTATCAATCTCCGCCCACTATCGGTTGGCCTGATTACTCAGGCTTTAATGAATCAATTCGAGGTGTCACCAGAAGAAGCGTCTCTGATAGCCCATATCTCCAGGGGGCGGATTGGTTGGGCGATCCGGGCCATCCAGGAGCCTGATTTGTTATTGGCCCGCGCGGAACGGTTGGATAGCTTGCAGCAGTCGTTTGGCCAAAATCGAGTCGGCCGTTTTGCCCTGGCTGAATCTTTAGCCCGAGATCCAGAAGAATTGCCGTTCGTGTTGCGTTCTTGGATGTCCTGGTGGCGAGATGCTGCCCTCCTGGCCCACGGTGATAGAATGAGCGAGGCCATTACCAATATCGATCAATTAGCTAACTTGGAAAACCATGTGCAAGAATGGCCGTCGCCAGTAATCATCCATAGTCTAAAACAGACAGATATGGCCCTGAATCAACTTCGACAGAATGCCAATGTCCGGCTCGTACTTGAGAATCTGCTTTTAAGCTATCCCCGAGCAAACGAATATCAGCCATCGAATTCTCTCTAATAATATAAACGGGAATCTATAAAATCCTGTATTGAGACCTTGCGAGCCGAGCTGTTTTCCCACATCAGTTTAATAGTGCAGCCGATTTTCTGAATGGCTAAGTCTCTAACTTGTCATAATGAAGGTTAGCGCCTCCCGTATTATTCTTAAACTGAGTGGGGATCTTTTCGTCCCGATCGATTTTCGGTGACATCAATGCTGGTTGCATGCGGCCATATCCTTTGGGATGTCCACGGTACGGCCGCTTGATTAGTGTTAATGAGTTGGTGAAAACTGCGAACGGGCTGCAGGGCTCTGTGCAGCATAGGTCGGAGCAGGAAGGTGTCTAGACACTGATTTTAGAGCCTCTAATTTGCGATCTGTGAGCTTTCTCGACCCCAACAACCTGGAAAAACTATTCGGCTCACAGGGGGCAATCTGGTAGAAGATAGCGCTTTCACAATATAATATGACAATGG
>PVMK01131280.1_pt1 | contig 42130 bp, 39 predicted proteins | sample 1853481 | NCBI WGS metagenome assembly PVMK01 (sample SAMN08533507, study PRJNA380276) | Marine sediment metagenome, whole genome shotgun sequencing project.
TTCAGGTACGGTGCTTAACAAAACATCTGCACCAATGTTTTGATTGAGTTCCTTGAAAAAGTCGTTAATAGAATCTGTAGAAATACCTGGAACATCACCATTACAGAAAATAAGGTGATCGAGCTCTGGATATTTCGCTATGATGGTTTGAGATCCCAGGACTATTTTTTCAAGAATTGTAGTAGTTCTTCCGGCGGATATGAAATTCAATTTTTGGGGACAAGGAAATTCATCCGGACTGAGGCCTATCAGGTAAATTTCCCCCACATGGGCAGATTCGCACATTGACTCAAGCTGCCAGTCAAGCACCCTTTTGCCATGCATTGGCAGCATGGACTTGGAAGGATATATGCCATCAGGGTCATGAACTTCGAGAAGCTCCCGTCGTATTTCGTCCCGGCCGCACAGGATAAGTACAGGATAAGCATTTATAGTCATCATTCAATCCCTCCCGGTTATATTTCTATAAATTCATTATACAAATATTGATCAGGATTTCAAATCCCACGATTTGAGATAAGCTGTGTATCAGATCGTCTGGAGTTTTGTCTTTAGCACATAATCAGATAATTTCAAATAGTCTTCCGGTAAATCCATATCCATACCAAATCCGGGATCAGAAATGATGATTACTTTCAATTTCATCCCGTAAACCCGGGAGAGAATCGATTCTGTCTCCCTTACAGATAACTTTCCTGACAGGTATTTGTATATCAGCATCCATAAGCGCGGTTTTCTTGCCAGATATCGCATGACTGGAATGAGTTTTGATGTGTCAGATCTCCGATTAAATTGTCTCCTTCTTTCAGTAAGCTGATCAATTTCATCCATTAATGTAGGTAAGATCGTATGCTTGAAAGCTAACATTTCTCCCGGATAGATGGCTTGATCCTTGAATCGTCCAACAACGCGGCCGTGTTCTGGAAATTCTATTAATGTGATATCTTCCGGTACAGCGCTTAGCAGAACATCCGCATCAATGTTTTGATCGAGTTTCATGAAAAACTTGTTTATTGATTCTGTAGAAATTCCTGGAACATCACCCGTGCAGATGATAAGGTGATCAAGCTCGGGATATTTATCTATGATGATTTGGGATCCCAGAATTATTTTTTCAAGAATAGTGGTAGTTCTCTCAGTGGAGATATAATTCAATTTTTGGGGAAAAGGAAATTCGTCCGCGCTGAGGCCTATCAGGTAAATTTCACCCACATAGGGAGATTTGCACATAGACTCAAGCTGCCAATCAAGCACACGTTTGCCATGCATGGGCAGCATGGATTTGGAGGGGTAATTGTCTTCAGGGTCATGTACTTCGAGAAGTTCCCGGCGTTTTTGATCCCGACCGCACAGGATAAGTATCGGATAAGAGGTTAAAGCCATCATCCCAATCCCTCCTGGTTATATATCTATAAATTCATTATACAAATTTGGAACAGGATTACAAACCCAAAGTTTTGAGATAAGCTAAGGATCAGAGAGGATGGGATTTAGAAGATCAGGAAATAAGAAAGCGTTAACATATTCTGGGGAGCATTTCCCCAGCCAGAACGTCCACGATTCGGGTTGTTCCCAAACCTGTGGATAATAACAGCCGGCCAGATGGGGATCAACTACCCCAATTATGGCTGCATCTTTTCCGTATTTATTCTTTTGCATGACCTGGAGCACTTTGTCAGCGTCTTCACTTCCGACAACAGCCAGAAGTTTACCTTCATTGGCAATGTAGAGCGGATCAAAACCCAGCATCTCACAGGCAGCGGCCACTTCAGGATGGATGGGGAGTTTATTCTCTTTGAGAATTATTCCGACTCCGGATTGTTTGGCGATTTCATTCAGAGCCGTGGCGACACCTCCCCTGGTGGGGTCGCGCAGGACATGGACCTGGTCACTGGCTGCCAGCATTTCGCTGACCAGATGATTTAAAGGGGCTGTATCACTTTTCAGGCTGGTCTGAAATCCCAGATCTCCCCGGGCTTCGAGCACTGCTATTCCATGATCGCCCATTGTTCCAGAGATGATCACTTGGTCGCCTGGCTTTGCTTCTGAACCAGAGATTGTTAATTTCGGGTCAATAATTCCAACACCGGTTGTGGATATATATAAACCGTCTGCTTCACCGTGGGCAACTACCTTGGTATCCCCACAGATAATATCAATATCAGCTTCTTCAGCAGCTTCTTTTATCGACTGAACGACCGTTTGCAAGATAGATATTTCCAAACCTTCTTCCAGAATAAAACTGGCTGAAAGATAAAGGGGTTTAGCGCCAACCATAGCAAGATCATTTACCGTGCCGCATACTGCCAGTTTTCCGATATCTCCCCCAGCAAAGAATAATGGTGAAACTACATGGGCATCAGTGCTGACTGCCAGTTTGATCTCATCTGTTAACTGCACTACACCGGAGTCATTACCGGCCAGCAAAGCAGGATTTGCCAGGGGAGGATAAAAAATATCCTTGATCAAATCCGCCATCATCTTTCCACCGCTGCCGTGTCCGATGACAATGGTGTCTTTGTGTTTATTGGGTAGCGGGCAGACAGGACCTTCCAGGTTGTGTATTTTCTGGCTCATGTGTTGATCCTGTCAGTTTTGGAGTCTTGGGTCCGGTAGCGATAATAAGCTGCACAGGCACCTTCATCCGATACCATGGTAGCCCCCAGGGGGTGTTCCGGGGTACACAGGGAACCAAATGCTTCACACTGATCTGGTTTCTTTTCTCCCTGCAAGACCAATCCGGAGATACAGAGAGGAGATTCTTCAGCAGTGATGGTTTTTACATCAAAGCGACCTTCAGCATCAAATTTTTCATAGGCAGGTTTTAGTGACCAGCCGCTTCCAGGAATTACTCCGATACCGCGCCATTTTCTGTCACAGGTATCGAAAACCTTGTTGATAACAGCCTGGGCGCTTTGATTGCCTTTTTCTGTTACAGCCCGGATATAGGCGTTCTTAACCTCAGGTTTGCCTTCTTCAAGGGATTCAACTGTCATCAGTATTCCCTGAACAATATCGAGCGGCTCAAATCCGGTGATAGTGATAGGAATTTGAAATCTCTCGGCCAGAGTGAGATATTCCCAGTAACCCATCACAGCGCATACATGACCCGCGGCCAGAAATCCCTGGACCCGGTTTTTCGGTGAGCTCAGAATAACCTCGATGGCTTGAGGGACTCGTACATGAGAAACCAGGATACTGTAATTTTGAATACCCAGATGTTCCGCCTGGAGAACGCTCATGACATTGGCCGGCGCTGTTGTTTCAAATCCGATAGCAAAGAATACAACCTCTTGGTCGGGATTTTCCTGGGCGATTTTTAATGCATCCAGAGGCGAGTACACAACCCGTACATCTCCTCCCTGGGCCCGAACTGAAAATAAATCCGCCTGGGATCCCGGCACTCTTAACATATCTCCATAACTGGTGAATATCACATTGGGTTGGGAAGCAATTGCCAAAGCTTTATCGATCAATTCCAGGGGAGTAACACAAACCGGACAGCCTGGACCATGGATAAGTTCAATTGTTTCCGGCAGCAGCTGGTCCAGTCCATTTTTGATAATAGAATGGGTTTGTCCGCCGCAGATCTCCATTAAAACCCAGGGCTGGGTAGTTACCTCTGCGATCCTTTTAATGGTGGAAAGAACCAGGTCAGAATCCCTGTATTCTGAAAGGTACTTCATTCGCTGTCTGCTCCATCCGGTTCACCGGCTTCCAGGATTTCGCGGAGCAGGGCAATGGATTCCTGAGCCTCTTCTTCACTTAATAGACTGATAGCGAATCCAACATGGATAATGGCATAATTTCCCAACTCAGCTTCGGGAATATGTTCAATGCAAGCTTCCCTTTTTACTCCGCTGAAGTCCACAGTGGCCATTCTTAAACCTTGTTTCTCGTAAATTTCCACAATTTTTCCGGGAACAGCTAAACACATATCAATTTACTCCTTAAACCTGTAAGTACTTTTGGCCAATGACTGCCTGGCCCAATGATAAACCGCCATCATTGGGAGGTACCTGTTGATGTAATAATACCTGAAAACCGGCTGAACGAAGTTTCAAGACTGATCTTTTCAGCAGGGTCATATTTTGCCACACACCACCGCTGAGGGCGACAGTACCCAATTGTTTGGTCTGTCTCAGGGATAGGGCAATTTCTAATACCATTTCTGCCAGGGTATTGTGGAAACGGGCCGAGATGATTGGCAGCTGAACACCATCTCCCTGGTCTTTCAGAATGGACCGGATCATATTTCCCGGGTTGAAAATTAGTTCATCGCTGATTTCCAAGGGGTAGGTTCCGCTTTCATCCTCCCGGGCAAGGGCTTCAAATTCGATAGCGGCCTGGCCTTCATAACTGATTTGGTGACAGATCCCTAAAATTGATGCCACCCCATCAAAAAGCCGTCCTATAGAAGAGGTGAGAGGGGCATTTGTCCCGGTTGATAACTGATTCTTGAGGACTTCACCTTGATGAATGCCGGGCAGCAGTTCTGCCAGCCCGTTTAAGTGCTGAACCGGAGGAAAGCTGGAATCCCAGGGGATATCATAATGATGCAGCAATGATAAGGCTGTTCTCCATGGTTCGCGAATTGCCTGGTCTCCTCCGGGGAGCGGGAAATAATCCAGATGGCCCACCCTGGTATATTCACTGTAATTTGCAATTAAAAATTCCCCTCCCCAAATGGCGCCATCATCTCCATAACCGACACCGTCAAATGCCAGTCCGATGACAGGCTCATCACTTTGGTAGTTATTATCCGCCAGGCATGAGGTGATGTGAGCGTGGTGATGCTGGGTTGAATAGAGAGGGATTCCCTGAACTTCAGATCTTTCCAAGGCATAACGGGTCGACAAATAATCTGGATGTAAATCATGAATTATCAGCTCGGGTTCAACCCGGAACAGGTCTTCAAAATGGGCTATACTCTCCTGGTAACTGGTAAGAGTCTCATAGTTTTTCAGATCCCCGATATGCTGACTTAAGAAGGCATAGCTGTTTTTTGTCATGCAGAAGGTGTTCTTCAGTTCTGCTCCCGTTCCGAGGACGGATTTTCCAGAAAAGGGAGAATCTATGGGTTGGGGGGCATATCCCCGGGAACGTCTGACAGCTGATATTTTTTCAGATGGATCGATCTGAACTGGAAGCACCCTGGCAACCGAATCATCACAATGGATATGAATATCACGATTGTGGAGCAGATATGCGTCAGCGATCGTGTTTAGCAGGCTGGTTACAGCATGGTTTTCGGTCAAGATAGGATTTCCACTGAAATTGGCGCTGGTCATCACCAGTACTGTGTAAGGGCTGGATGGATACTTTCCCTTACCCGAAAATAAAAGGTAATGAAGCGGTGTATAGGGAAGCATCACTCCAACATGGTCCTGGCCGGGTGCAATTTCCAGAGGCAGGCTTGAATCAGGGTTTCTTCGTAATAACAAAATTGGACGTTGGAGAGAAGACAGTAGATTTTCTTCAGCAATGGATACCTGGCAATAATTCCGAACAACTTCTATCGTCGGCATCATGACTGCCAGTGGTTTTGAGGGACGACTTTTTCTCTCTCGAAGACGCTGGATCGCATCCTTATTTTCTCCATCGCAGGCTAGATGAAAGCCGCCCAAACCTTTGATCCCGATAATATAACCCTCAGCCAGAAGGCGTTGTGTTTCCAGCAGCGCGGGATCTCCGGCTAATCCTTGTGTTAAATTGGATCCTGCTGGTAGTTCGAGCCGGATCTGAGGTCCACATTCAGGACAGGCTACAGGTTGAGCATGGAATCTACGATTATGTGGATCTTGATACTCCTTCATGCATGTTGGACAAAGATCGAATCCGGCCATCGTGGTTTGAGGGCGGTCATAGGGAATATCTTTGATGATCGTAAACCGGGGACCGCAGTTGGTGCAGTTGATAAATGGATACCTGAAGCGAAAATTATCCGGGGTAAATAACTCTTCTAAACAATCATCACAGATGCTGACATCGGGTGAAATAGGTTGAAATCCGCCGGCTACTGACTGGGAGTGGTGAATTTGAAAGGAGTCATATTCAACCAAATCTATTGATTGGTGTGGAGTGAATCGATTCTTGAAAGGGGAGGGGCATCGCGCTTGATCGCGGTGATGAATATTTCCAAATCTTCCTCTGATCCCGCAACTTCAATTTCTACGCCGAATGAGGTGTTTTTGACCCAGCCTAACAAAGAGTTTTCGAGGGCGATTCGATAGATGAATGGGCGAAAACCCACTCCCTGGACGATACCGTTGACCACGATCCGGTAAGCAGCGGGTTGGGTCATTTTATCGAGTAATTCTGAATATGGTCCATTACCCAGCTGACCCAGTCCTGGATTCCTTCCCCGGTTTTACAGGAGAGGGGAAAAATAACCAGCCCCGGATTCAACATTTGGACACCCTGGATAAAATAATCCATATCAAAATCCACATATGGGTGAAGGTCAATTTTATTGATGATCAGCGCGTTTACATCCTGATACATGCCGGGGTATTTATAGGGTTTGTCGTCACCTTCCGGGATGGATGCTATCAAAATATTCTTATCTGTACCTAAACTGAACGATGCGGGGCAAATTAGATTTCCAACGTTTTCTACAAGCAGCAAATCGAATGTATCCAGGTCCAAACCAAGGAGAGCTTTCTGGAGCATATTGGCGTCAATGTGGCATTGTCCACCTGTATTTATCTGCACTGCAGTAGCTCCAGCTTTGGCTGCTCTGTCAGCATCGATGCTTGTCGCAATATCTCCATCGATAACTGCAATTTTGTGCTCTGGAACCATGATCTCAAGGGTTTTCTCAATTAATGAAGTTTTACCTGCCCCAGGCGATGCCATAATATTAAGGCTGAATAATCCTGCCTGGACGAGTCGTTTGTTAATTGTCCCTGCCAGTTGATCATTGGCATTGAGAACCTTCTCTTCAATGGATATGTTCTTGGTCATTTTCATCCTTCTAGAGGATATTGATACTCTCCAAATGGAATTCCTTTCCCTGGAGGATTTCCATCCGATTGCTGTCACATGCTGGGCAGGGGGATAATTCTCCTTCCTGCAATTGGTATTCCTTGGAGCAATCCTGACACTTAAAGATAGCAGGAATCCTCTTAAAATGGAGCTCTGCCCCCTCACAGATAGTATTTTCAGCAATCATATCCCAGTAAAATTGCACTGAATCATCGATAATTGAAGACAATTCACCGATCACCAGGTATAAGTCTGTTACCTTATCAGCCTGGTTTTTTTCTCCGTGTTTTACAGCGATTTTAACTATCTGCTCGGTAATACCTAACTCGTGCATGGATTTCTCCAATGGGAACAGCATGTTACTGGATTGTTATTTTTCGGGATGTTATTATAAACAATCCGGTCATAATGACAGCTGAAGCTAGACACCACATGCAGGTTGCACCAATCACAAAAGGTTCCAGGAATGTCAAATAGATTGAAAACAACAACCCCAGCAAAGTAAATGCCCACAGCATCAAATCAATGGATTTACTCAGGCCAGCCAGGTTTAGCTGCCCCAGTAGCCAGAATATAACTATACTGAGATAACCTAATAAACCCAAAACCCCAATCGGAAGAATGCCAAACAATGTGGCATAAGAGCTTTGTTGGACAGCGTTGCAGTTTCCAATCGGACCACAGACAGCTTCCAGCTGGTTAAATTCAACAAATGCTAGGTATGCGGCAACCCCGATTCCAAATATTGAAAAAATAGGTATCAGCCAGGAGGGCAATTCTTTCTTCTGGTCCTTACTTTCCCTGGAAAGGTTTATACCGGTATATGACAGTGTAAAAATCATTCCTATCAGGACGACCACAGCCAGAGAATTTCCAACCAGGTCGCCAGCGAATTTATCCCACAGGGAGGTTTTTTCTTCAAAAGTCGTTGTTTCTTGCGACTCGATTACAAGGGTTCCGGCCATTGCTTCAGAAAGGCCTTCCAATTCTGGCCAGGGAATGCCGCCGCTTAACAGGCCCTCGTCAATGATCCCAGGCAGAATTTCCGGAATTTGTTGAGATCCGTAAAGAATGTGATCACCAACCAGCAAAGCTGGAACTACCTGGTTTTCTGGTGGGATATTGTAAGAGATAATAAAATTCTCAAACAGATGATTGCCAATATCAGTGTGGGTGTTAACTCCAAATATCTGCAGCTGTGTGCCGTATCTTGCATCCAGTTCAGGAAGAACTTCTTCGATGACAATTTTACAATGACCGCAGGTAGTTGAATAAAACAGAACTGCCCGGACAATAGGTTCCTGGGCATAACTGCGGTTAACCACCGGGAAGAAACTGATCAATAGGACCAGAGTAAGAAGCCAAAGATTTCGGAACCGGATCATACTTTCTCCTGATTATTTAGAGACATTTTTCACTGGAAGATTATAGCCCTTAAGCAGGTAATTGTACACAATTCTCTCCCTGGTCATTAATGGTCAATCCCGAACTATACCTGCCGAAATATTGAATAATCGGTCTGATTGTTGAAATACCTTTCAATATATTTCACCTTACAAGCGCCCTTGTTTTTATGGTTTTGAGGTCCAGTAAAGAATTGATATCTTACCAATATTGATTTGAAAAGTATAATATAGGAAACAGGTTATTGCTCTGTATCATCTGACAGGATGGTTCCATGGTTAACATGGTCTTGTATTATCCGGAAGGACACCAAAATCATCAGCTAATTGGTCATCCAGAACGTCCGGAGAGAATTGAAGCGATCCGGGAAGGATTAGTTGAAATCGGACTCTGGCAGACTATACCCCAAATCAAGCCCGTTGAGCTTGAGGATTCGCTATTTTGTTCTGTCCATACTCCGGAATATATGAAAATTCTCGAACAGGCTTGTGGCCGCGGGGCTATGCTGGACCCTGATACTTATACAACAACGGATTCCTGGCAGCTGGCACTTAATGCAGCAGGGGGAGCAGCTGCAGTGGCTGAAGCTGTCTGGGTTGGTGAATATCGTACGGGATTTGCCCTGTCCAGACCTCCCGGACATCACGCAACTCAAGATCGAGGGATGGGATTTTGCCTTATTAATAATATTGCTGTTGCTGTAGAATATTTGCTCCAGTACAAAGGTGCTCGAAAATTAGCAGTGGTGGACATTGATCTGCATCATGGCAACGGGACCCAGGATATTTTTTGGCAGCGATCAGACGTTAGCTTTTGTTCGATCCATCAAGCTCCATTTTATCCGGGAACCGGATCAATCAATGAAATAGGCGGTGGGCAGGGCAAAGGATTTACAATGAATTTGCCTATCCCCAGTTTCTCGGGCGACCGGGCATATCTAACTCTTCTTCACGAAATCATTTTTCCATTTCTGGATCAGACCGGGCCAGAGATGGTATTGATCAGCTTTGGATTTGACACTCATTGGAAGGACCCTCTTGGCAGCATGCAAGTCTCGGCTCAAGGTATACATCAAATGTTAAAGGATCTCATGGAGTGGACTGATAATAAATGCGGTGGCAAACTGTCAGTTGTTCTGGAAGGTGGCTATGATCTTGATGCTGGAAAAGTTTGTGGCCAGGCTATCTCAACAGCACTGATGAAACAAGATTGGAAAGATTCGGTGGGTCCTTCACCTGTTGCTGAAGAAGATAATTGGATCAATACGTTGAAATCTGCCCGGGAACTGTGGAAAATATGATCTACGAGAATTTGTATATTCCTCAATATGAAAGAGAAGTTTTTGTATAATAAGGGTTAATATCAAAGGGACGGTTTATGTTAAATCATTATGTTGAGCCTGATAACCGGATCTCCGACAAAGACAAACTTAAACTTAAGGGAGCCCTGATCGACCTTATCAACAGGGAACTCGACAAAAAATCACCTGACAGCAGCGCTGAATATCAGTCGTTAGTCAGAAAATTGATTACATCTTCCTACAGCAAGATTGCGGATGATTTCCCACTGACGAAATACGAACAAACCCAGATCCTGGAAGAAATCGAAAATGAAATAATTGGTTTTGGACCAATCCAGCCACTTCTGGATGATCCTGATATCAGTGAGATTATGATCTACGGGCCAGAGCAGGTCTATATTGAGCGTAATGGAAAGCTGGAAGATACCGCAGTGAAGTTTTCTGACAATGATCATTTGATGAGCATTATCAATCGCATCCTTTCTCCCCTGGGGCGCAGAGTTGATCAAGAAAACATGATGGTTGATGCTCGCTTGCCTGATGGATCCAGGGTTAATATAGCTATACCACCTGTATCTGTTGATGGGGCGTCAATCACAATCCGGAAATTTCTAGAGAGTAAATTAACCATGGGGCAGATCGTTAAACTTGATACGCTAACGGACCACATGGCAGAATTTTTGCAGGCTTGTATTGCGGCCCGATTGAATATTCTGATAACGGGCAATACCAGTTCCGGAAAAACAACTTTGTTGAATATCCTGGCAGGATCGATTCCAGATGAGGAAAGGATTATCACAATTGAGGATGCTGCTGAACTTAAATTAAATCAAAAATATGTGGTCAGGATGGAAACGCGGATGCCCAATATTGACGGCAGGGGTGCTGTGACTACCCGGGATCTGGTCAGGAACTCTTTGCGAATGCGGCCTGATAGGATCATAGTTGGTGAAGTCAGGACCGGCGAAGCATTGGATATGCTTCAGGCAATGAACACTGGACATGATGGTTCGATAACGACATTGCATGCGAATTCTCCCCGGGATGCTATCTCCCGGTTGGAAACAATGGCAATGATGGCCGGATTAGAGATACCGATGCTGGCATTGAGAACTCAAATTGCTGCTGCGATCGATTTGATTATTCATATGGAAAGATTATCAGATGGAACCAGAAAGATCACCAAAATCACCGAGGTGCCCCGCATGGAAGGAGATATTGTGACCCTGTCTGATATTTTTAAATTTGATCAAACCGGGGTTGCCTCTAACGGCAAGGTTCTTGGAGAGATGGAAGCGACCGGACTTCGTCCCTTATTTACTCCCAGACTGGAGGCCACTGGAATAAAATTAAGAAGTGAGATCTATGGTGCTTGAGGATTAAGTACGTAAGCAGGTCCTTTTTGCAACTTAGGTGACAATTGGCCGTATATAATAGCAGGAAAAAGGGGCCTGGCTTGCAGTCAGGCTCTTTACCATGAGGTTGAAATTGTTTTAGAGATATTATCTAGATACCTGGAAGGTGAAAAATGAAAAAGGATCAAAGTAGGTTGGTCTGGGGTGCTTTATTAATCCTGGCTGGCGTGATGTTTATGCTTCAGGAGTTGAACATCCTTGGCAATGCATTTCAGTATTTATGGCTGCTGCTGATGGGTGCAGGAGCAGGTGTGTTTTTATGGATTTATTTCACCAAGCCTGAACAATGGTGGGCAATAATCCCGGGTCTTACCTTGTTTGGATTAGTATTTGTAACCTTGGAAGATCTTCTTAATTTACTACCTGGCTCTGATTGGTCAGGGGGGGTGTTTCTGGGTTGTATAGGTCTGGCTTTCTGGTTGATTTATTTACGAAAGAGGGAACAGTGGTGGGCGATTATTCCAGGCGGAGTTTTGATCACCCTGGCTCTGGTTGCTGGACTTGACTTCCTGGCCGATTGGACTGATGTGATATTTTTCCTAGGCCTTGCAGCTACCTTTGCATTGGTTGGCGTATTACCGAATCAATCACATGATACGAGATGGGCGTTCATTCCAGCCGGAATCCTGTTTATCTTAGGATTTGCTCTGTTTGCTCCCCTGCAATCAATTATGCAGATCTTGGGGCCCCTGGCTTTGGTGGGGTTGGGAGTCTATTTATTGGTCAGGACCTGGAAATAGAAGGAGATACCTTATGGAAAATATCAAACTATATCGCAGTAATTCAGATCGAATGATTGGCGGCGTTTGCGGTGGATTGGGAACTTTCCTGAATATTGACCCGATCTTTGTCCGGCTGTTGTTTGTCCTGCTTCTATTCGGAAGCGAATTTGGTTTTATCCTTTATCTGCTGCTCTGGATCATCATCCCCGAAGAAGGTAAAGCTTACGGATTTAAAGATAATTCCCTGGGAGAGAAAGTAAAATCCATGGGCGATGATATTCAACAGGCAGTTACCCAGCCACATCCACAGGCAGGAATAATTATGGGTGTAGGTCTAATTGTGATCGGCGGCTTTTTATTCCTGGATCGTTTAAACTTGAGTTGGATGAACTGGATCAACCTGGATATTCTCTGGCCAATTCTGTTGATTGTTGGCGGGGTTATCTTATTATTCCGGAAAAAAGGTGAGTGAGGGAAAAATGGAACAGGATACAAAACCTAAACATCGCTATCAGCGAAGTTATTTTGGCCCGATATTATTAATAACTGTTGGTGTATTATTTTTAGGAAATAACCTGGGAATCATTCCGGATGTAGGCTGGGGCCTTGTCTGGAGGTTTTGGCCGGTATTATTGATAATTGGCGGTCTCGATGACCTGATTAGAAGGCAAGGCGTTGCCTGGCCCATTCTATTGATCGGCGCAGGCGCATTTTTACTGTTCAATAATTTTGGTCCTCAATCATGGATCAGTTGGACCCAGATATTTCAATTGTGGCCGATACTTTTAATAGCAGTTGGCATTGATATCATGTTTAAGGGCCAATCCGGATGGATTGCTGCCGCTGGAATTGTCCTGGCAATTGCTTTAATTGGAGGTTCTGCCTGGTTTATATCAAGCGGAATTGAAGTATCTGCTGAATACTACGAAATCAAAGAAACCTTTACTGCTGATATCAGCGCATCCGAAATTGACGTGTCGTTGGGTTTAGGAGAATTGATATTCAGCGATCTGGATTCACCCCGGGTATTGGTCGCTGGCACTATTACACCGGATGAAAAAGAGGAGCAGATTTCTGTTTTTGGAGATGTTATTTCATATCAATTGGAAAATAATCAGCCAAAATTTTACCCGCACACTGCCCGGTGGGAGTTGGGTTTGACTGATCAATTGGATCTGGATTTATCCGTGAATAATGGGGTAGGGGAAATGTTCCTCGCTCTCGAAAATCTTGATCTTGTAACCTTAAATGTCAACCAGGGGGTGGGCAGATTGATCATTCGAATGCCCGAGTCAAGTGATGATGAAATCCTGGTCAAACAAGCGATTGGAACGATCCTGATTCAGATCCCATTAGATACCAGAGTTGTTGTAGATGCTCAGAATGGTTTATCAAAAGTAATTTTCCCCCCGAAATTCGAGCTTGAGAATGGTTATTATGCTAGTCCGGGGGCAACTGAAAGATAATGCAGATTTGTTGATCGTACTGTCGAGCAGGCTATCGCTTGGTGACATTCCAGTATGCCAGGTTATTCGCAAGTAAATCATATTGAGACTCATGAAAAAAGCCGCTGGATATCAGCGGCTTTTTTTAGTCAGTTAGGTCGATTGATACTATTTTCCTCACTGAAGCCTTCAGGATATCTTTTGATTAACTTTTCAACGTTATGGTTGGCAATGGTTTCAAGGGATAATCCTGAGGCAGTGGCTGCTTCTGCCAGATACCAGAGCACATCTCCTAATTCATCCATCAGGGCATCAAGGTCAAAATCATGTCCATGGGCTGTCATTTTTTTAACCAGATTTGCGAACTCGCCTGCTTCACCGGCCAGGCCCAGGGCTGATACGATCAATCTTTTTTCTCCATCACCGCCTGCACCGGAAGATCGGTTTGCAAGGTCTTGATATTTCTCTAAAGTTAATAGGTTAGTCATAAGCAGTGGACTCCATGATTTAGGCTCTTTTTGTGATCTCATCAACTAGTAGACTGAGCTCATTTTTCAGGATTGTGAAAGATGATTTATCGAATATTTCTACCAGGGATTGATAATACCAGAGAGTTCCTTCCTTCCCTCCCTTGAACTTATCCCAGACAGAATCCTCATTGTTTTTAAGGTCAATTAATATCGATCTGGCGTTATGGACTTTATCCGCCAGGGATACTAATAAGACGGAATCGTCCGCGCCCATCAACTTTGTGAGATAAGTTGTTTTCCTGCCTTTCCAGGGTGGCTTGGGTTGCGCATAGGCATCTGTACATCCCTCAACAATGTCAGCCACTCTCTCCCCAAATTGTCTCTTGATTGACTCCAGGGTAGGGCGACCTCCCTGATCTTCTACAGCGTCATGAAGCAAAGCTGCGATGGCTTGATCTTCATCGCCGTTGTTTTCCATCACCAAGGCGGAAACTGATAAAAGATGAGCTAAATAGGGAATTCTCGAGCCTTTTCTGTATTGTCCTTGATGCAGTTGGAAGGCGCGGGAAAGGGCTGCTTGATAACGGTCAGATAGAATTTCGGTCATAGCGAATCCATATTTATTTTTGAGTTCACGAGAAGATTAAAATTATCTGAAGAATTTGATGGAGTAATTATACACAATGATTTTATGTCAGCCTAATGAAATAACATCCAGGATTATTTTGATACTTTACCCCAGGCATAAAAAGTCGGGACATAGATCATCCTTGTGCCTTTATTTCGTGATATTAGATCGAGTTTCTTCAGATCGGCCAGCTCTGCGCTGGACATTAAACCCTTGAGATCGTTTTCAAGCATTTGCCATTCTGATTCAATTTCACGAGGGGAGGGGTCAGTACTCCAGCGGCCTTCATAAGCCCCGTATTGAATATCATCTAATCCGGCCGAGTGGAATAGGCTTTTAAGTTTACTTCCCATTCTGGGATCCGCTCCAGCCTTTATCAAACCGTTGATTTGGTAATCCTTGAGTGAATTAAATTCAGGTGGAAAATCTAATCTGCCTCCATAATCAGGTTCTGCGAAACAGATCAAGTATCCTCCATCTTTCATCACCCTGGTCATTTCTCTCAGGGCAGATAATGGGTCTGTGATCCACATCAGGAAATAATGGGTCAAGACAATATTAAAAGTATTACCAGGAAAGGGAAGTTGGTGGACATTTGCCCCGACTAATTTACTTTCTGGTGATTCTGTAAGAGCGAGCTGCAAATGATCCAGGGATATATCTGCACCGTAGATCTCAGCAGGAGAAAGAGACTGCAGGTCTTGAAGCAGGGAACCAGTTCCACAGCCCATATCAAGGATCTTATCCGATGATTGGGTTCTAACCAGATCAAAAAAATACAGGCGCAGTGCTTTGGTCCACTGAGCCTGTATTGTGAATCGATCGTGCCAGTCCTGTAATGAGAGGGGCATATTGTATTTCCCTCAGCTTACTTCCAGGCGTTCATCCAATTATCATCGAGCAGATTGCCAAGCACTTCATTGACTCCCTGTTCTGGTAACACATCTCCATCAGGTTCAACATAAAACCAGGCTTTACCCGATCCGCGGGATGCATCCTGATTGCGATCCAACTCCAGGCTGATGGGATTGTGTTGTGAATATGGGACAGGAAGATCCCATTTTAAAGGCAGATCTGCTTCAGCGACCAGGGTCTGGGCAGTTATAAGGGCCACCTTAAGTCCTCGATCATTAGGATCACTGATGGACAGGGACATGGCATTAGCGCCGTATTCTTGGCATTTGCCAATGATCTTGCTTAGACCTGGTACTAAATCCTGTGTGATGGTGAGGTGTACGGTTGTATATATATCCTCATCGAGGATAGCTTTGAGAGCAGTCCACGAATTCTCATCAAGAGGGGAAAGCGCGAATAGTAAATGATCTAGTCCGCTTTCAAGAAGTGCTTGCCTGAAGTCTGGCAGCTGTAATTTATAACCATCAGTTAGCAGCCCGGTGACCTGTCCATTGTTCTCAGCAATTTTTATTAGCTCAATTAGATCTTCCCGGAGAGTTGGTTCTCCGCCTGTAAATATCAAATGGGGAACTCCTGCCTGCCAGGCGCGATTGATGATTATCTGCCATTCCTCAGTAGATAATTCTCTCTCCACTCTGCGGATTGGAGCCAACTCCGGATTGGTATTTTGGGGAAGCTGGTAAGTTAGGGCACAATCCAGCCGGTAAGGAGCACCCAGAGTCCCACTATAGGGATCATCCCTGGAGATATCCAGAAAACTGACCGGGTCTAGATCGGGAACTTCTAGAATGGTATGGATTTTATCCTTCAGGTCAATAAAATCCTGCCGGGCATCATTTTGGTTGATCTGGTAACGCTCCGAGATGGTTTTTGCGGCTTGTTCAGAAGTTTTGTTATTGATCAAATGATAAGCATACTCGGTTGCAGTTTGATTCAGGTGAAGAATCGTTGAGGCGTTTATGATCAATAACCCATCACCTTGATCATCTATCCTCAAATGCAGCCGGTATTGAATTTCAGCTGAGGAAGGAGTTTGGTAATGATATATGCCCGCAGGTATTAGTTCAATTGGTTTGAACAAACTTGTGATCCTGCTGATCAGATTACTCATGGCCTGCTCCAATCAGGGAAGTATTATCCCCGTTTATCTCTTCTAAATATTAGTTATATCACCATGTATTATGGCGGATCAGGTCTTCCAGATTTTTTCTGGTTTTTGCTCTTGGTTCGTCCAGGGGGTAACCAAGGGGGGTAAAAGCAATTGGGTCAACATACTCTGGTAATTTTAGATAATCCCTGGCAGCTTGAGGGTCAAAATCTCCAATCCAGCAGGTCCCCAGACCAATATCAGCTGCCTGTAAAGTGATGTGATCAACCACGATCGCAGAATCAACTGTAGAGTAGTTTTGACCATCAAAATTTTTTCTGGACCAGGCTTGGTCGGGCAGGCTGCAAACACACAGAATTAGGGGAGGTTGAATGAACCAATCTCTGGGATAAATTCTTAACAGGTCTTCAGCGTCATGCTTCTCAGTATGGATCACGATTATTTGAAATGGCTGCCGATTTGATGCGGTTGGTGCCAACCGGGCAGCTTCCAGTACCTGGTTGATCTTTTCTTCCTCGATTGGTTCTGGAGAATAATGTCGGCAGCTAAAGCGTTTGTGGATCAATTCAGAAAAATCCATGTTATCTCCCAAATCTATCTTATTTCCTATAACAAATTGAATAAGTGCCAGAGCCAGATGGTTGTGCCGGCTCCGAGAATACCCAAACCAGCCCCTGCCAGGATGTCGGTTAAGTAATGGACACCCATGGCAATTCTACCCAAAGACACAAAAAGAGCGATCGTTATCATTGCCAGAAGCATATACGTGCTGTTTCCGGCAGCAATAGGCAGGATCATCGCCAGAAACCAGATTCTTAGCGTATCACCACTTGGGAAGGATGCATCAATTGGTTCTTGCGGCTGAAGCATTAATATAGATTGATGTACCTCAAATGGGCGTTTGCGGTTAACGGCCTGTTTTACCAGCTGTTCTATCCCGACAATAACCAGAAAGATAGTGGCAGCAATAAGACCGAGTTTTATATTGAAGGAAATTATCAGGAACAAGACAATAACTGCAAAGGTTGTCCTGCCTAGACACCAGCTCTCTTTAAAAATTCTTATTGGTATTTTTTTGTTGATATATTCCTGAAGTGTTTGCACCAAATTAAAGTCAGCGGTGTCAGCCCATTTTAGTAAATGGGCGCAGCCAATCAGGAAGAGTGCCAAACCGATCAACTGATAGATCATAGACCCTCTTTTAGAATATCTGGCCAGACCGGGTAATACATTAACCACTGTTCAGGAGCAAGCTTGATGAATTCCTCCACTTTCACAAGAACTCGTTCAGCATTCAGTCTGATATCGTCGATTTTATTCTGATATTTTTTGAGTTCAATGGGCTCTGAACATCTGAATCCATAACTTCCATCAGGCTCCATGATTGCAGACACGACAATTACTGGCACATCAGCTGCCAGGGCGGTAGTAATGTAACCTAATGGCATTGGACTTGGTCTGTCAAAGAATTTAACATAGTGCCGTTTCTTTCTACCTGAGACAGGGCGATCAATACCTGTCGCGGCAACACCGCCGTTCTTTAAATGTTCGACTATTCCTGCTTCTAAACTTGAATCTCCCAGTGGAAGAACATCCATTCCAATTGACTCGCGGAGTTCATTCTGGAGTTGGTAACCAGATCCTGGATTTGGATAGGACAAAACTTTACCGGTAAATCCGTATTTTACGAGTGAGCTCAATATCAGATCAAAATTACTGAGATGGGGTGCAACTACCATATAACCTTGTTTTTGATGGCTAATATCAATAAAGTCTTTCATTGATTGCGTGAGAGGCACAAAAGAATCTAATATCTCAGGCTTGTTATAGAACTGGTATAGATCTACATAACACTTCCCGGCATGGGTTAGAACTTGTTTAGATTTCTCAACCAGCTCTTCAGAAGAGTTGATCAAGCCATTAGCAATATATTGATTTGCCCTGATAGCCTGACTTATTTCTAAATTCTTAAACGACGCGATTAATGATCCGATATTTCGGCCGATGCCATAACCAATCTTTTTTGGCAGGTATTTACCGATCAGGATTGAGATCTGGACTGACAATTTACTGTTTAAGAAGTCGCTTCGGGCCATAGTTAATCTTGGAAACTTGTGTTTTGGTCTGGTTATTGATTGCTTTTGCCCTCTCTGGAAAATGATTGGAAACCCTCGATTATTACCGGTACACCCCTTAACAAACAGGTGATCACACTGATCCATGTAAAAATTAAGCCAGCAGCGTAAACGGCATTACTCCAACTGGATTCTAATATTAATAGAGGAAAAGCAAGGGTGAGAAAAGCAGCAGCAGCCCCTTTTACAGTTCCATAAAATGCCCGCATAAAACGAGAACCTACCAAAAATCGGCTCCAGGGGAACTTGATCTGCTCAAAGGCACTTGAGCCGCTTTTCATCCCCACCGCACGGACAGCATCAACTGTAACACCCCGGGCAATTACAATTAATGGAACTATGACCGGTATCAATCCCAGGTGGGCATATACAATCCATAACATATACTCCAGGGTTCGGTCTGTGGCTATATCCAGGACACTTCCCAGAAGCGAGCTTTCTCCCCTTTTCCTGGCCACCCACCCATCAACAGTATCCAATAAAAAGAGCACAATGATTAGGGGAACATTCCAATACAGGGCGGTTATATTCCCATAATAGAGAATTAGCAAATAGATGAGTATAAGAGGAAATCGCGCGATTGTAATGATATTTGCCATGTGATGACCTAATTGAATCTATTATTAAGATGGTGGTGGAATATAAGGTTCAACTATTCTGGGCTGATCGACGTATGATAAAGGACATCCTGATCCGCACTCTTCCAGTAAACTGCAGGCCTGGCATTCTCCTGGAATGTTTGATCGGGTACGCAGTTGCAGAGCAAGATCATGCTCCCAGATGGATTTCCAGGAGTTCTTAAGGATGTTTCCCAACTGGTGATAATAAGATTGACAGGGAATAACGCATCCATCAGGCTCGATGCACATATTATAGAGAGCGGCAGTGCAGCCTTTGATTCCCAAATCCATTTCCAGAGGATTGAAATGGCAGTAAAGCGTTGGAGTGTACCAAATCAATTTCTGTCCAGATTGCCCGGTTTTTCTCTGGGCGATTTTTAATAATGGTGTCAGATCTTCCTCTGGTAATCCGGTGCCAACATTTTTTCCCCTGCCTGAATATATTAAGGCGTTTAAGCCAATTGTTGGTACGCCAAGCTCACTTAGGAAGTCGAGGGTATCGCTCAAGCTATCCTGATTGTTCTTCAGCATGGTGGTGTTAGTCATAACATACAATGGACTTGCCAGGGCGTTCTTCACTCCTGCAATGGTTTGTTTCCAGGCGCCGGAACTATTTACCATCTCGTCATGGATTTCTGGATCATGGGATTCAACTGTGATTTGAACATGATCCAATCCAGCATTCACCAGGCTTTCGACATAAGTTGGATCAGATAGCCTCCGGCCGTTTGTGTTTAGACCGGTGATTTGCCCTTTAAATTCCCCATAGGCGATCAAATCAACTAAATCCTCTCGAAGAGTCGGTTCGCCGCCAGTAAAGATCAAATGAGGGATCCTGAGATCCCAGAGGCGGTCGATGATTTTTTTCCATTCACCGGTTGATAATTCGGGATATGATCGCGATCTGGCGTTATAACAATGAGGACAATCGTTGTTACATCGGTAGGTGATGGCCAGATCCATTCGATAAGGAGCTGTGGGATGCCGGCTGAATGGTGTATTAATTTCCACTCCCGATTGAGTTAACACCGGCTTGCCGTTGGCGTTTATAAAACCATCCAGGTCCTCAGTTATTAATCGAATATCTCTATCAATTTCTTCATCAAGGTGGTCAAATACCTGATCAATTTCATTTTTGATCTTGAGGGGTGAATATCCCTCCAGATGGTAATAGGCGATCAGGGCTGCAGTAGGATTCAGATGGAGAATTGAACTGGCATTGATCACCAGCGTTCCACTTCCATCCGGGTCAATTCGCAGATGTAATCTTGAGTTGTTATCCCGGTCATTTTTTCGGAAATGGTAAAGCCCTGGATCCAAATTTGCACCCTTGTCCGCAAATCTGAACCCCAGTTTGAGACCGGGAATTTTCTTCTTGTTGATTATCATGGTTTTTAGCGGCCGCCTCCAGCACAGGCACAGGCGCATCCCGCACAGGCACAAGCGCAGGCACAGGAACTGCCCCCGCCGCTTGACCAACCGCCGCTCCGACCAGAAGAGCTGGTAGGTTTAGGAACCGGGTTGGTTTTTTGAGTAATTCTGCTTGTGAAATCCGTTATGTTTCCGACCACATCGCTTGAAAAATTGGATATCCCTGTCGCCATGGAGGCTGCAAATTCTCCACCAGGCAAGTTTGGTAAAGCTGCACCGCCACTGGGACGGCTGGGGCTGGAAATCTTTCCACTGGTGCCGGCAGTTCTTGGTGTATTGAATGAGGGATCATATCTGTTCCACCAAATAGGAACATAAACGGGTCCTCGTCGGAATACATCCTGGGTTTTGTCTTCAAAATCACCATCCAACATGGTCCACCCCATGTGGTCGTTGAATTTTTCACTCCTGACTTCCGGCGTATCCGCGTCTTCAACCTGTTTCCAGGCACGTTTGATAATATCTTCGTAATAACGGACAGATTCCTTATGGCTAAAACCTTCCATTTTCTTTCCTACACTTTTTATCAAACTGATCATCAGGTCTTGCAGAGCGGTTTTTCGTACTCTCCCGGATTCTAATTTAAAGGCTTCTATAAATTGTTTTTCATATTTTCTGAGTTTTTCGGGGACTGGATCACTGAACTCAAGTTTAAGTGGATCCTGGCTGAGGACCTTGGCAGCATCCTTTTGAAGCAGTGAAAACAAGATCATGGTGAAGATCTTGTCAGCTGGTCTCTCTAGGAGAATTGCTGCTTCGATTGCGGTTAAGCCGCGTTTAATACCATGACCTTCAATGCGAATTTTTGGCGGCAAATATTTTAATTTTCGTTTTTTACTGCTAGAAACGGAAACAACAATGATCAGAATGAAAAACAGTAGAAAACCACCAACACAAAGTATTGCCGTGACAGCTTCTGGTTGAATGCCCAATTGCTGCCAAATGCTTGGTTTGGATACGGCCGTTACCGGCACGTAATTTGAAGGAAATGAGGCTCCAAATTTATATCGCGCTGACATATCACCATCTGTGTTGCGCCAGGTGTAGGTGATCTGCCCCTGATTATCCATGCCAGTTATTGGTGTCGCTTGAAAATCCAGTCGGAGAACTATGCCAGCGGGGCTCTTCGGGTTCAACTCCAGGTGGGAGATGAAATATGACAGTAATATCTGTTGTTCCCTCTACATACTGACTGCCAAAATATGTTGGCTCAAAAACCGCGCTCGCATAATCATCACCTTCAGTATCAGGGAAGAGGACATCTTCTATACCGTCAATGAAGACTCGTAACGTCCCCCGGCTTCCAGGGGCGATAGCATTGGATCCCAGGCCTACCGCGACACCAGATCCAGATCCTTCATATCCACTGCTGGAAATATTGGAAATGCCCGTACCGTTTATGTCTGCTGAAATGTTACTGTCATAGAAGTTGTAGTTTGGCAGACCCACATCAATATAATCAATCACGTGGCTTCCCGGCTGATTGTAAAAGACAAACTCGTAAATCAAATCCATGGTTCCGTCATCTTCCCAATAGACATGAACGGTTTCTTTTTCAACGCTGAAATAATAACTTTGAGCCAGGGCTGAACTGGGAAGGATGAAAAGGATGATCAGCAGCAGGAATAAAATGGATTTTTTCATGGAAATCCTCGTTTTATTTACCATTTTGGTTCTTCAGTGAGTTGGTAGCTCGTTTCACAGAATGGACATTCGACAACTGGAGCACCCGCAACCATCGAAATATGTTCCGGGCTTAACTGACCGCCACAGGATTGGCAGGTTAATGTGTCCAGATTAACATCTCCTGATAGATCAATCTGATAGGTAACTTCCTGTTTATCGGTTTTGGACTTCCTGCCGACAAACCAGATCACTCCAAAACCGATCAGGGCACTGAACCCTCCAACGATCAACCAGGCTGGTTGGCCCTCGGGGCTGAAAGCTCCCCAGATAAAAATTACCCCGAAAAAAATTGCAATGGCTGCAAAGATATAAGCAATGATTTTTCCAGCAGACATGATCACTCCTCAATTGGTAAGTAATTGTCTGGTTAAGCACCAGGATTTGTCAGTCAGGATTTAGGAAATCTGACAGTAAAATGAAATTGTCTCTCCCTAATACATCAAGGGTATTATACCAATATCCCCATCCTGCCCCGAGAAAGTTTGGGGGGTTCTTGCCCTTGATTGGTCATCATAATTCACCTGAATAGATATACGCTATAATTGTGTTTATGGCTCATAATAATGAACAAGTACGACTTAAAGAACTTCAGGAATCCTTGCGTTTCCACAATTATCGCTACTATACCTTGAATGATCCTAAAATCAGCGATTTTGAATGGGACAAACTATTCCGGGAGTTGTTAGAATTGGAAGATAAATATCCCCAGTTGAAGACTCCAGATTCTCCCACTCAACGGGCTGGAACTCAACCAGCTGGTGCTTTCGTCCGTTTAGAACACCCCCGCCCAATATTGAGCCTTGACAATGCCTTTTCAACTGAGGAATTGTGGTCTTGGCAGGAAAGGATCACAAAATTAGATAACAGAGCTGCCCAGTCTGAGTTTTCCGTTGAACCTAAGTTGGATGGCTTAACTGTGGTGCTTCATTATGAAAACGGTATTTTCATGCGCGGTGCCACCAGGGGGAATAGTGAAGTAGGTGAACTGATAACCGAAAATCTTAGGACAATTCGCAGTCTGCCGCTCCGTGTACCTCAAGAAGCAGGTGGTCCTCAACCGCCCCGCCAATTGGTTGTCCGTGGTGAAGCTTTCATACGTATATCCGATTTTGAGAAATTAAATAAAGAACTGGAGGATGCTGGAGAAAGAACTTATGTCAATCCCCGAAACACCGCTGCTGGTTCATTAAGGCAGCTGGATTCCTCATTAACCGCCCGCCGACCCCTCACATTGCTGGTTTACCAAATCGTTTCCAGTTCTGATCTTATGCCAGCAACACAGTGTGAATCCCTGGAATATATGAAAAAGTTGGGATTTCCAGTTCCAGATCACGACCATTGTTCTGATTTGGATCAGGTTATCCAAACACTCCAAAAATGGGAAAGCCTTCGTGACAATCTTGATTATGAAATTGATGGGGTCGTAATAAAAGTTAATGATCACAACCTGACAGATTCACTTGGCGTGGTTGGGAAAGCGCCCCGGGGCGCTATAGCCTATAAGTTCCCTGCTCAGGTTGTGACAACCAGGTTGGACGAGATTAAAGTGAATGTTGGTAGAACTGGTGTGCTGACACCATATGCAGTTCTCCAGCCTGTTGAAATAGGTGGGGTAACAGTCAAACAAGCTACTTTGCATAATTTTGATTTCATTGCTGAGAAAGACATTCGGGAAGGCGATCGGGTCATGATCAAAAGAGCAGGGGAGGTAATTCCATATGTGATTGGTCCTGTTGTTGGTGACAGGTCGGGTCAAGAAAATGTTTATGCACCACCACAAATTTGTCCAGTTTGCAGGGAACCTGTAGAACATATCGATGAAGAGGTTGCCTGGTATTGTGTTAACTCGAGTTGTGAAGCCCAGTTGATCAGAAATATTGAACATTATGTATCACGCCCAGCCATGGATATAGTTGGACTGGGTATCAAGATCGTCGAACAGCTTGAATCCGACGGATTGATAAGGAATGTTAGTGATCTCTATAAATTAGAAAAAGAAGCCTTGTTGAGCTTGGAAGGCTTTGGAGAGAAGAAAGCCGATAATTTATTAGCAGCCATTGAAGAATCCAAAACGGGTTCATTGGATCGATTGATAACTGCCCTGGGGATCAGAGGAGTTGGTGAAGTTGTTGCCAGCATTCTGGCAGACACTTTTGGTGATTTGGATAAACTTGGCAGTGCCTCACTGGTGGACCTGGAAAAAATACCGGGAATTGGTCCGAACATCGCCCAGGGGATCGTGGACTGGTTCAAGCAGTCTAATAATCAGAACGTGCTCAACGAGCTGAAAAAATCTGGCGTCTGGCCCACTAAAAAAATATTGGTCCAAGCAGATGCAGAATTTTTGCCTTTCAATGGGAAAAGTTTTGTTATCACTGGAAAATTGACAGGATATTCCCGGCTTGAAGCAAAGGAACTGATCCAATCCCAGGGAGGACGGGTAATAGGCTCGGTTAGTTCCAAGACAGATTATGTATTGGTTGGTGAGGATCCTGGTTCGAAATTCGACAAAGCTCAACAGCTGGGAATAACGGTCCTTTCAGAGAAGGAATTTATTGATTTGATGGCTGAAGGTTCACTTGGAAGAGAGGGGGTATAAGCTGACAGAAGTTAAAAAGATTTATCTGAAAAGGGGCCGGGAAAAACCTGTTACACATTATCACCCCTGGATATTTTCTGGAGCGATAAAAAAGCTTGAAGGAGAGCCATTATCTGGTGAAACAGTGATGGTTGTAGATGCCGATGGTGATTTTTTAGCGTGGGGAGCTTACAGCCCGGAATCCCAGATCAGGGTGAGGATCTGGAGCTGGGTGCAAGATCAGAAAATCAACCGGGAATTTTTTCGGACATTAATATCTGGTGCCCTGGAATTCCGGAAAAGAATCGGCTATATCTATCCTATGAGGCGCCTTATCCACGGCGAATCGGATGGCCTGCCGGGATTGATTGCCGATCAATATGCTGATGTGCTGGTTATTCAGCTGTTGAGCAGCGGAGTTGAATTCTGGAAAGACGATTTAATCCAAATTTTAGCAGAAGAAACTGACTGCAGGACAATATTTGAACGTTCTGATGTACAGGTAAGAAAATTAGAAGGTTTACCTCTCCGAACCGGAACTCTCTCCGGTCCAGAACCGGCAAGCCTGGTGGAGGTTGAGGAAAACTCAATCAAATATTGGATTGATGTGGCAAATGGTCATAAAACAGGTTATTACCTGGACCAGCGTGAGAACAGGGTGGTAATTGGAGATTTATGCAGCCAAAAAACAGTATTGGATTGTTTCTCCTATTCTGGGGGATTTTCAATGCATGCATTACAGAATAACGCAAGGAGCGTCACGCTGGTTGATGAATCAAACGCTGCCCTGACCTTAGCCAAAAAACACATCACAGAAAACCAGTTGGATTTAGAACGGGTAATAACTCATCAGGGGGATGTCTTTAAGGTACTAAGGAAATTCCGGGATCAAGCAAAAAGCTTTGACGTCATCATTCTGGATCCGCCAAAGTTTGCGCCCACAGCCTCCCATGTAGATCGGGCAGCCAGGGGATATAAGGATATCAATTTATTGGCATTTAAACTTCTTAACCCTGGCGGCTTACTGGCAACCTTTTCCTGTTCAGGAAGGATCACCCGGGAGTTCTTCCTTAGAGTTTTGTCAGGTGCAGCCCAGGACGCAGGAGTTAATGCTAGAATACAGCTACATATGGGACAGAGTGCGGACCACTCAAGCAACTTATACTTTCCCGAAGGGAATTACCTCAAGGGATTTGGCATACGAGTTGACTAAACGAGGAGGTTTATAATGGACCGTGAATTTGGTCAGGGATTGGTAGAATACTCCCTGATCTTGTTGCTGGTAGCATTGGCCCTGATAATAGTCCTGACAGTTTTTGGTGAAGGGATCGGCAATGTTTACAGCAATCTCTTAGACAATCTACCCTGAGCATTGATATTTATTCTAAAGTTATTGTAAAAATATATATTTGGGTAGGAAAAAAGCGAGGATCATACCTCGCTTTTTTTATTTGGATTGCTCTGTTTAATTAACGATCAGATTCAGAACGGGGGGTTTTTCCCGAAGGATCATATACATAAACCCGATCACCTAGTCTTGCCCAATCAAATAACCAGTGGGAATCTCCAACGGACATATTGATACAGCCATGAGATTGGGGATAACCCAGATTGGCTCTCCAGTATGCCCCATGAAAAGCTCGGGCGTCATCAAAATACATTGTCCAGGGAACACTTTCCAGGTTATATGCATTGGAGGGATCTGTCAGGTACCGCATGCGGGTCGAGTCGATCTTTTCTTCAATTTTGAATATACCAGGATAGGTAAAATAGGGATTTATTCCGCTGGCAATAACAGTCGCGAAAACCAATTCACGGTCCTCATACACAACTACAGTTTGTTCATAAAGGTTAACCTCGATCCAGCGAGTCCAGGTCATGCCTTCTGGCGGTCCAGATCGCGGAGTTACCTTGGCAATTGCTTTTTGGTTGACCCATTCGTCCGGACCAACCAGGTACCAGTCCCAATCGTCAATGGTTCTAATATCATAGATTTGCACCATCTGTAAGTGGTCCAGATAGCGCCCGGTATAATCATCATTCTCGTATCCAGGAGTGCGCTTTGTTTCTGCAATCCCTCCCGGGGCAAACATGGATAATACCCAGCCAAAAGAATGCTCAGGAGTTTCTGTAAATTCAACTCCTTGAAAGACAGGCACCGTTGTAATTGCGACATCTTTCCCTAACATCCATCCGACATCTGTGTAGTGATAGTACTTTCCCTGGGTATATTGGGTTTGGGAGATGGAAACGTAATTGAACCCGGGAGTGATCCAACGGACTATCTTTCCTTTGTTGTTTTGAATTGCATCATTAAGGGTTTGGAAGATCGGAGCCCGGTCAGCGGTCACGTAGGCATAAATAGATTCGAGTTCTGACAAAGATGGATCAGGATCTTGGATAGAAAGGGGGGTTTCCGGGAATGTAATTCCCAGTTCCGCCATATCCAGCATGTAAGCTGTCGGGCCAAATGGGGTGCAATCCTGGGTTGGATCAAAATACATATCGGGAAGGCAGAGGGGGAGCAAATCGTCCTCAATGCCCTCTGCACTTACCGTAGTAGGAACAATTACGATTACCAGGCTTAATATTAAAGCAATAAATCCTTGTTTCGCCATCATTCTATTGTACTCCTCACTTACCGTTAAAAACCAATAAATCAGCCTTTCAGTTCAGCTGGAAGGTGATTGATATCGATGGTAGCTTCATCACAGAAGATCATCGCTCTTTCTATGACGTTTCTTAACTCACGAATATTACCTGGCCAGGAATACTTTTTCAGCAAATCCAGTGCTCCCGGTGTCATATTTTCAATATTTAAACCCATTTTTGGATTATTGGTTTTGATAAAATGTCCTGCCAATCCAGGAATATCCTCTGGATGGTCCCTGAGAGGAGGGATATCAATATTGATCACTTTTAATCTATAGAATAAATCTTCCCGGAATTCACCTTTTTCCATTAGCTCGGGAAGGTTTCTATTGGATGCGGCCAGTACCTGGACATCTACCTGGATAGAAGTTGTGCTGCCAACCCGGCGGAATGAGCGTTCCTCTAATGCCCGCAATATTTTTGCCTGCATATCTGGTGACATCGTTGAAATTTCATCCAGGAAAAGTATTCCTTCGTCGGCGACTTCTATCAATCCCCGCTTTCTTTTTTGCGCTCCCGTGAACGCTCCGGCTTCATAACCGAATAACTCAGATTCAAGCATGGTGTTCTGGACTGCGGCACAATTGATATCTATAAATGGTTTATCAGCCCGGGGTCCCATCCTGTGAATAGCTCTGGCCAGAACTTCTTTCCCTGTGCCTGTTTCGCCAGAGATCAGAATAGATGTAGAATGTTTTGCTGCTCGTTGGGCTTCTGTGAATACATCCTTCATGACTTTTGAATTAATCACAATTGAATCAAGCGCTTCCCGCTGAGTTTTCCTGTAGTGGTTTAACTCTTCCCGCATTTCAACGATATCCTGGGCTCGTTTTATGCTAGCCTCCAGCCGTTCAAATTTAATGGGCTTCTGGATAAAATCATGGGCGCCATTTTTCATGGCTTCTACGGCCATATCGATTTTTCCATGAGCAGTGATCATGATAATGGGCGGGCGGTTGGGGAGCTGGGCAGTTTCTGCCAGAAGATCCGGACCATACCCATCCGGTAGTTGAACGTCCAGGAGCACAATATCTGCTTCCTGGGCGGCTAGATGTTTCCGGGCTGTTTTCAGATCAGCTGCCAGATAGGACTTCATAACCTTCAGATTCAAGGTATTTGCCGATATTGTTTCTGGCATTTTTTTCATCATCAACGAGTAGAATGGTTGCTGTCATTCTTGCAAATCCTCCTGATTAATCCCGGGAAGGATAATTTGAAAGGAAGTCCCTTCCGGAAGGGGTACCAATGTGATAGTGCCCTCATGCATAGTTATGATTTGTTTGGTTATAGAGAGTCCCAGACCGGTTCCATCAGGTTTGGTGGTAAAGAACGGTTCGAATATGCGATTCTGAACCTCCTCGGGAATGCCCGGGCCGGTGTCCAATACATCTATCTGGACTCCTGGTGAACCGGAAGCTTTCTGGATCGGTTTCAGCCGGATAGACAGAACACCTCCTTCAGTTTCTTCCATTGCCCGGACGGCATTGCTTATTAGATTGTTAAAGACCTGTCCGAGGGCCCGATCATCCCCGGGTACTTTCGATAGGCCGTCTTCTACCTTTAATACATGGGATACGGATGTTCTCTTCATGCGTGGAACCCAGCGATTAAGGATCTGGCCTATCAAGGCTGGCAGATCAATTGGTTCCCTGTGATAACTTTGGGATTTGGAAAAAGTTAAAACAGTATCAACGATATGGGTCAACCGATCACAATCATCGTTTATTCCTTTTAAAACATCCCGCTGCTTAAAATCGTCCGGGAGGATCTTATCCAGAAGTTGTATACCGGACGAAATATTATTTATCGGGTTGCGGATTTCGTGGGTATATATTGCATTCATTTGACCAACCAGTGCTCGCCGCTCCAGCTGCTGAGTCTGAATGCGCACCTTTTCTTCTTTGCTTATATCCTGAACGAATATCAATATGCCCTGGATTTCCTTAGAGGCTGGACTGGAGACCGGAAAGGTCATGATCAGGGCTGGAAATACACTGCCGTCACGATGGTGGATTTCCAGCTGTCCGAGATCATGGGTGGGAATATTCTCCAGCGCGTCCTGCAGAGCTGGAGTCAAACGGTCAGTACCAATGATGACATCATCGATATGCCTGTCAATCACTTCCTGCTCGGCATAACCAAGAATTTGTTCAGCGGAAGGATTTACTTGCTGTATAGATAGATCTGGATTGAGGTAAAGGATACCCTCCGGCATATATTTTTTAATGGTGTCGCCAATAGCTTTCTTAAGTGTTGTTCTGGTCAGTCTATCGTTAAGATTTGATTTAAGAATGAAGTTGTTGAATACTCCTTCTGTGGCAGAAACAAGCAGTTTCATTGCCTCAAGTGAACTCTGTCGATCCGGTGGGACTCGTTCATCTGGACCCATGGCAACAATTAATCCACTGATAGCATTGGTGTCATCAAGTGGTGACGAGATAACAAAGGAAGAGCCTTTTTCTGCTGCTCGCTCCATCAAGGGAGACAGCGGGGGCTTGAAAGGGGGAGAAAAATGACTTTCTTTATAATGGGAAAAAAAGTCAGCTGTTGAGATCGTTTCCGGTAAAAATCCATTTGGGTTGTCCAGCTGGACTGATTTGAGCTGGGGGTGGTTAGAATCTATTTTGTATATCCCCAGTGATTCCGCGCCTAAGATGTCCTTGCCAACTTGAATGATTATATCCAGGGCAGATTCGAGATCAGGCTGGTAAAAAACTTTTAATAGCCGGAGGATTGCATTCATCCGGCTTGTTTCCTGTTCAGGGGAATGTTTCTTTGAGAGGGGTTTATTCAGGGGAGTAAGGCGGTACACTGAAAGCCGCCGATTGTTCCCGAGGGTTTTTGCTTGAAGATGTGTGTTGATCTTCTGTTTGCGGCGGGAGATTAGATCAATCTTGTGCCCCAGGGTGCTGTGGAGTTCTAAATTTGCTATTTCGTTTTCCTGGATCGTCGAAAGTTCGGGTAACAGAGTGTTCAGTTGAAGGGTAAGCAGCTCTCTCCTGGTATAGCCGGATAGTTCCGCCATAGCAGCGTTCGCAGCCAGGATAGACAAATTTGAATTGGATACCAGAATAGAAGGATCCGGAGATATATCCAGAAGCTGATTTATTTCTGAGGTGATCAATTCGGTCTCGGTTGATGATCTGGATGAATTTGCAATCAATGAACTCCTGATCTCTAAACTTTATGGCGTAAGCGAGAAGATAATATTCCTTCCATAGCCCGGTACTTTGCGACAGTTCTTCGCGCTATATTATAACCGGCGAGGGATAATTCCTCTTTAAGCTCAGTGTCAGTCAAAGGAGTTTCCTCGTTTTCAACCAACCGGAGCAGCGTTGTTCGAATGGGAAGACTCCGATCAAAAAACTGTTTCAAAGGGATGATTTTCCTATTTGGAAGCTGGACTGATTTATCTGAGACAGCCCTTGAAATGGTGGATTCATGAACTCCCAAAAGCACAGACATTTCAGCTTGTGTTTGAGGCTGTATATTTGCTGGATCTCCGCTGAGGATATAGTCGCGCTGTTCTTTAACAAGCTCAGTCATTAACTGTTCCATGGTATGGTTGCGCTGCTGGAGGCACTTAATCAACAGAGAGGCTTGTTCAATATCCTTGGCCCAGGCTTCACTTTTTTCTTCCGGGGCTTGTTTCTGTGCCTGGCGAAAGAGAGGATTGATGCGCAGAGATCCCCTGTAAGGACTGATGATTTCAACCATAATCCTATGATGGGGTGAGTTATCAATATCTTTGAGGATGATGTCCGGTTGATGATATGCCCGGGTCTGATTTTCAGTGGGTTGGCGGTGATCACCCCAAAAAGCCCGGCCGGGATAAGGATTTAGATTAGCGCGGATAAATTCAGCAATTTCTTGGGCATGTTCCTGGGAGGTGTTGAGTTCCTTGGCTAAATTCTTATAACTGTGTTTACTGAGATCTTTTAAGCCAATCTGGATTGCTTCCTCAGCAAGATAAGGAACTTTTGTATCTTCCCGAAGCAAACTTAGCTGGATTAACAGGGCTTCTTTGGGAGAAGAGGCGCCTACGCCGGTGGGCTCAGCGCGTTTGATAATATCCGCTACCCGGGTTACACGGGAGAGGGGAACATGGTAATACTGACTGATTTCCTCCAGGGGAATAGTCAGTAATCCATCTTCATTGAGATTGTTGAGAATATGAGCGGCAATTAATCTTTCATCCTCATCAATATCTGGTGCAATCTGGCGCAGAACAAAGGATGGCAGATCCTCTACAACGGCTGCGAGGCTGTCATAGGAAACATCGGAGGTGGATTTTAAACCGCCGTTCTTGCTGAACTGAGTTGGAAAATCTTCAGGTGAGGAGATAAAAACAATTGGTTCATCAACCTGGGTATCAAACGGTTGGCTGCAAACAGGGCAAGGGCCTGGCGCTGCCAATGTTCTACCGCAGCTGGGGCAGCGGCTGTCTTCGACTATTTCCAGGGCGGGGTTATTAGCCAGTTCCGTGCGGATTTTCTGCCTGATCTCAGTAGAAGGCATTTGCAGGAGTGACATAGTTTGGGCGAGGTGAGCAGTGATTTGAGGTCTAAGCTCTTGATTTTGTATTTGAAACATGATGTTCTCCTTCTAAAGTATAGCGGTTAAGTCTATTTGTTGCAAGATATATGCCAAAGAAGATGCAATATTTATACCGTTTTTCAGTCGCATTAGATGTAATTGGGCTTATTCTAGAGGATTTATAGGGTGGTAAAATAGGAAATCGGCTTGATTTAGCGTCAAAATAGATGAATTGCGCATAGGCATTATGGATAGAAGGTTATTTATTCAATCTAGAACAATAACACTCTGGCTGATTCTGATAACTCTAGCAGCTTACGGTTGCCAGGAACTAAACCAAAATACACTTGATGACAATTATTTCAACGGCGAAAGGGCTTATGAGGATGTGATCTATCAGGTGGAGCTGGGACCCAGAATACCTGGTGAAACTGGACATCAGGGGATAATTGAATGGATAATGAGAGAATTAGACATCAGTGGCTGGCATGTTGAAGTTCAAGAAACTGAATATCAGGGAAAACCTGTTAAGAATATTATTGCACAAAGGGAGCAGGGGGGGAGATATATCCTAATTGGAGCTCATTACGACACAAGGATTTTCGCAGATCAGGACCAGGATCCTTCTTTAAGATACTTGCCTGTCCCAGGCGCAAATGATGGAGGTTCCGGGGTGGCTGTGCTATTAGAATTAGCCAGAGTGCTTCCAGGAGATTTAAACGTTCCGATAAGGTTGGTCTTTTTTGATTGCGAGGATAACGGTGGGATTGATGATTGGCAGTGGATCATGGGATCAAGGGCATTTGTTCAGGACTATGAAATCTTGCCCCTTGCTGCCATTATTGTGGATATGATCGGCGATGCAGATCTAAATATCTTCTACGAGTACAATTCTGATGAATTGATCATGGGCCAGATCTGGAAACAGGCCAGTGATCTGGGATATGGCAGCCAGTTTCAGGAAGAATTCAGGCATTCCATGCTGGATGATCATACTCCATTTATCGAGGCGGGTATACCAGCAGTAGATATCATTGATTTTGATTATCCATTTTGGCACACTACTGAAGATACAGTAGACAAAGTTTCAGCTGAAAGTTTGGAAGCTGTAGGGCAAACATTGCTGGCCTGGATAATTTCGCTAAAATGACAACTGTATCATTTGAAGGATTAAACAAAGTATGAATCGTAGTACTCCTCCCCAGAGTTTGAAAGTTGACAGGGCAATCATGGTCGGCGTGGATATATCTGACGATAGAAAGATATTGACACTTGATCATTCACTGGCAGAGTTGAAGAGATTGGCTGATACAGCTGGCTTTGAAGTTGTCGGCCAGGTAACTCAAAAATTAGATCATCCCAATCCGAAAACGTTTATCGGGTCAGGGAAAGTGAAAGAGGTCAAATCAATCGCGGATGAGCTTAAGGCAGATGTGATCTTATTTGATGATGAACTTTCTCCGCGGCATCAGCGTGAATTGGAAGAAATCTTAAAAGATAAGAGGATTATTGACCGGACAGCATTGATACTTGATATCTTTGCCCAGCATGCTAATACTCGCGAAGGAGCTCTGCAAGTTGAGCTTGCCCAATACGAATATCGACTACCCCGCCTGACCAGAGCCTGGACCCACCTGGTTCGCCAGGCAGGCGGTGGAGGAGGACGGACCGGAGGAACTGCTGGAGTCGGATTGAGAGGCCCGGGTGAGACCCAGCTTGAGGTGGACAGACGGGATATCCGGCGCAGAATCAGCCATCTCAAAGAAGAACTGGAAAAAGTGAGAGCCCATCGCCAGCGCCACCGCACCAGGCGTAAGGAATCTAATCTTCCAATTGTGTCTTTGGTTGGATATACCAATGCTGGCAAATCAACCTTATTGAATCAAATATCTGATGCAGAAGTATACGTAGCAAATAAGTTATTTGCAACTCTGGATCCAACCACACGCCGTGTGAACCTCGTTGATGGACAGCAGATCCTGGTTACAGATACTGTAGGATTTATCCAAAAATTGCCAACCACATTGGTGGCTTCTTTTCGGGCAACGCTGGAGGAAATCGCTGAGGCTGATTTATTGCTTCACGTCGTGGATGTATCCCATCCTCATGCGTTATCGCAGGCAGAGGCTGTTCATGCAACTCTGGCTGATATTGATGCAGACGAAATCTCCGTGATACCGGTATTGAATAAAATCGATCGCCTGTCTGATCCCGAACAAGCTCAACAAAGCCTGGAATCATTCCCTGGCGCTGTAGCTATTTCAGCTTTGCGGGGTGATGGGATAAATGATCTACTGGAAACTATCCAGAATAAATTATTTGAGTCATTCGAGATGATTACAGTAGAGCTTCCCTACAGTGAAGGTGGGTTGATTTCTCTTTTCCACGAAGAGGGACAGGTCGATGTAATTGAAAATCAATATGCGGGAGTTTTTATCCAGGGAAGAATGCCAATTCGTTATCTCACCAAGTATAAAAAATATATCGTGGATGGTCTCGTACCGCAATAGAGATGCTCACTAAGTAGAGATCAGAACCGGACCTGCCTCAAGAACTTCTGGTGGGGTTGAGCCGTGATATTTTTCCATATTATCCAGAAAACACTTGACCAAAATATTCATTGAAACAGCGTATGCTTCTTTATCTTCCCAGGCGGTTCCAGGGTTGAGAATTTCATCCGGGACACCCGGACACGTGACTGGTATATCAAATCCAAACCAGGGATCCTTTTCGTACCTGACCTGATCCAGTTCTCCATTTAGTACTGCAGTTAATATGGCTCTTGTATGATGAATGCTGATCCGGTTTCCTATTCCAGCCGGTCCTCCAACCAATCCTGTATTGATCAGCCAGGTCCTAACCTGGAATTTATGCAAGTTATTTTTGAGTAATTCTGCATAATAAGCAGGATGGAAGACCATAAATGGCGCGCCAAAACACGCACTGAAAGTGAGTTCAGGTGCATCTCCAACGCCTGCTTCAGTGCCACCAACTTTGGAGGTATAACCTGAAATGAAATGGTATAAGGCCTGATCGTGAGATAAACGGGCGATCGGGGGCATTACACCATTTGCGTCAAAGGTCAGGAAAATGACATTATTTGGATGTGATCCCCTTCTTGATTGCACAGCGTAAGGGATACAAGTTAGCGGATAGGATGCCCGGGTGTTTTTAGTGATGGAATCGTCAAATAAATCCACTTCACCAGAATCCTGATCAAGGATCACATTCTCAAGAATTGTGCCTGGCGTTTTTGTGCAGGCATAAATATCTGGCTCAGCATCTTGTGAGAGGTCGATCACTTTCGCATATGATCCGTCTTCAAAATTAAAGATGCCTTCCTCGTCCCATCCATGTTCATCATCACCGATAAGTTTCCGATTGGGATCTGCAGACAAGGTGGTTTTTCCAGTTCCGGACAGGCCAAAGAATAAAGCAGAGTCACCTTTTACTCCCATGTTTGCTGAACAATGCATTGTCAGTATATTCTTTTTAGGCAGATAATAATTCAGGGCTGTAAATACAGATTTTTTTATCTCGCCTGCGTATCCTGTATTCCCGATCAGCACCAATCTGCTGGCAAAATTCAGCAAAATAAAGGTTTTGCTATTTAGTTTATCCTGACTTGGATCTCCAGCGAATTTCGGCAGGGATAAGATTGTAAATTCCGGAGCTATTGATGGCAAGGAATCAGTTATAAACATATTTCTTGCAAATAGTCCCTGCCAGGCCTGCGTGGATATCACACGGATAGGTATCTGGTGATTGGGGCTGGCTCCTGCAAATCCATCCTGAATGAAGATGTCTTTATCCATTAGATGCGCCTTCATTTTATTGTAGACTCTTTCAAAATCAGCACTATCATAAGGGGTATTGTATTCTCCCCAGGATATATCAGATTCTGAGCCAGGCTCCCGGACGATAAACTTATCTTTTGCAGAACGAGAAGTCCGTTCACCAGACAAGACAACCAGGGCTCCATGTTTTGAGGTGAGACCCTCGTTCCGGTAGAGAGACTCCTGGATGTATCCATCGGTTGATAGATTCCAATACGCTTTTCTGATTCCTGAAATTTCCAGGTAATCCAGGCTGAAAATGCTTTTTTGGTCCTCAGCCATTTGTTCAAAGGGGGAATGTTTTGAATTGTTAATCAATATTAAATCTCCCAATCTCGTTGATGTTTTTCTCCATTGATAATGATCTCGTTTGGCGATGCGGGATCAATCGCCCAGCGAATTCTGGCCGCGCTTTCAATTATCTGAGCAGTGGAACAGGTATAACTCAATCGCAAGAAACCATCTTTGCCAAAGGCGATCCCTGGAACTGTTGAGACAAAAGCTTTTTCTAGCAAGAGAGTTGCCAGTTCACGAGAATCCGGATTTATACCGCTAAAATCTGGAAAACAATAAAATGTTCCCAGGGGTTTGGTAAGTTTTATGCCCGGAATTTTCATTAATTCACTGATTAAAATGTCGCGGTTGGTTCGGATTAATTGTTTTATATCCTGGATAACGGATTCTCCTTCGAGCAAGGCGCCCAGGGCTGCCTCTTGAAGCAGTGTAGAGGCACCTGAAGTGGAATGACTTTGGATTTTTTCCATGGCAGCGATGACGGGTTTAGGTCCAATTGTCCAACCGATCCTAAAACCTGTCATACCGTATGTTTTGGAAATTCCGTTAATGATTATCAAGTATGATTTATCTATTGGCTTGGATGTGAATACAAAACCAGGAACCCATTGTGCTGGATCAAATACTAACTGGTGGTAAATATCATCCATAATTAAATAGATCTTCTTGGTTTCACAGTAGTCTACTAAAGCAGCTACAAGTTCAGGTGGATAAACAGTTCCAGTGGGATTATTCGGTGAGTTTAGTATGATTGCTTTTGTGTTGCCTGTGATTGCTTCCTTTACCTGATCCATATCAGGTAAAAACTTATCATTGGTATCGACCAGGACAATTTTTCCCCGGGCGAGTTTAATGATCTCCGGATAACTGACCCAGTAGGGAGTGAATAGGATAGTTTCATCGCCTGGGTTCAACAGGACATTCAGGAGATTAAAAAGAGCCTGTTTTGCGCCTACGTTTATGGTGATATTGTGAAGGTCAGGAGTTATGCCATAATGAATCCGGGTATATTCCTGAATGGCTGTCTTAAGAGATTGAATTCCTCCAACTGGACCATATTTTAGTTGCCGGGTATCAAGTTTTCTTCTGGCATACTTGAGAGCACTATTGGGAATATCATTTAATGGTTCTCCAATGCCAAGATTGATAACATCCGCGCCAGATTGCTGTAATTTCTTGGCCTTTTCATTGAGCGCCAGGGTTGGAGAATCTTCAATAAGTGAAATCAAATCACAGAGTTTATGCATATTCTATATAAATCCTATACAGGTTGGCTTGCCATTAGTTTCATGATCTGGACAGTTATTTGGTGAGAGTGACCTTACTCAATCCTCGGGGGGCATTTGGATCCATGCCTTTAACAATTGTTAAGTGATAGGTGAACAGTTGAGCGGGAATAATTCCGATAATTGGTGAGATCCATTCAGGTATATTCTCAACGAGAGGTACCGGACAATCCGCCAGACTTAATAAATCTTTACTGTCTGAGATCAAAAGCAAATCTGCACTATGTTCTCCTTTTTACTTTCTTTAATAAAGTTTCCATATCCTGGAAAACGGCACCTTTAGGCGCAATCGCGAATACAGGAAATCCATGAGAGACCAGCGCAATTGGTCCATGCTGAAAATCAGCTGAAGAATATGGTTGAGCCACGACGTAGCTGAGTTCCTTCATTTTAAGTGACCATTCAAATGCGGTCGCATAGTTAAAGCCCCGGCCAAGCACCACACACTGGTCCATATACCTGTATCGTGAAGAAAGTATCTGCAGTTGACTTTCTAAATTGAGGACCTCGAGCATCTGTTCAGGAATCACCCTGATCTCATCCCATAAATTTGACTTCTTTTTCCAGGCAGCCGAAAGCATGGCTATCACAGTAAGCTGTGCCGTGTAGGTTTTTGTTGCTGCTACTGCCAGTTCGGGACCAGCTTGAATATCAATAACATAATCTGACATAGAAGCCAGGGGAGAACCTGCTTGATTTGTTATAACTAACGTTTGACATCCTTGTTGATTGGCTTCCTGGATGACTGAGATTAAATCAGGAGATTCCCCAGATTGGCTGATGCCAATCACTAGCTGTCCTGTTAGGGTAGGGGGTGTATGATAAACGCTGAATAATGATGGAGCTGCCAGCGCAACAGGGATCCTGTTAATTGCTCCAAAGACGTATTTTGCAAAACGGGCTGCATTATCTGATGTCCCCCTGGCAGCAATAAATATACTGGAAGGCAGTTGAATTTCTTCCGCGATCCTCTTGATATTGTTTGCCTGATTCTCAAGAAGATCTGTTATTACTCCGGGTTGCTCAAAGATTTCATCGCGGAGTGACATGGCTCAATTTTCCCGGATGATATTGGCGCCCAGTGATCGAAGTTTCTCATCTATTCGTTCATAACCACGATCTATTTGAGAAACGTTTCGAATGATGCTTTCTCCTTCGGCTGCCAGGGCTGCTAGAACCAGGGCCAACCCCGCTCTGATATCTGGGCTGTCAACATTGCCAGAAAATAATTCTGAAGGTCCATTAACGATACAACGATGGGGATCGCACAGCACTATTTGAGCTCCCATGCTGGATAATTTATCAGTGAAGTACATTCTGCCTTCATACATCCAATCATGAAACAACACATTACCTTGAGATTGGGTAGCGACTACGATGGCAATGCTCATCAAATCCGATGGAAAAGCTGGCCAGGGCATAACACTGATCTCAGGGATCACTCCTCGAAAATCGGTCTGGATGGTTCTTGATTGTTGAGATGGAACGAAAATGTCCTGACCGTTGACCAGCCATTCCACGCCCAGGCGTTTAAAAACCTGCTCAATCATTGATAAATATTCAGGTCCGGCATCTTTAATGGTTATTTCACCACCCGTCACAACTGCCGCTCCCACAAAACTGAGTACTTCCAAATAATCTGGACCAATAGTAAATTCACCACCGCCAAGTTTTTTGACTCCGTTGATATGCAGGGTGTTAGATCCAATCTGGGAGATCTTTGCACCGAGAATATTTAGGAACTGGCAAACTTCCTGGACATGGGGTTCTGATGCAGCGTTGCGAATGATAGTTTTGCCGTCAGCTGTAACAGCTGCCATGACGGCATTTTCTGTTGCGGTAACACTGGCTTCGTCGAGCAGGATCTCCGATCCTGTGAGTTTAGCTGTTGAGAATTCAAATGCGTTTTCTTCCCTGTTGTAGACAGTCTGAACACCCAGGGCTTGCAAAGCCAGAATATGAGTATCCAACCGGCGCCTGCCAATGACATCTCCCCCGGGAGGTGGCAATTTGAGTTCGCCTGTCCTAGCTAATACTGGTCCAGCGAGAAGAACAGATGCCCTGATTTTGCTGCAGAGCTCCGTATCCAAGTTGGAACATTGAATGTTCTGAGCGTTGATTTCCCAGGAGTGATCGCCAAGATGTGTGACCTCTACACCAATGCTAACCAGAAGCTCCCGCATGGTTCTGACATCATTGATGTCAGGAATGTTATGCAAAATAACCGGTTCTGTTGCGAGGATGCAGGCTGCCAGTAAGGGTAGGGCGGCATTCTTGTTTCCTGACGGAGTAACCTCTCCTTTGAGTGGTACGCCACCTTGAATGATAAATTTATCCATGATTTTTCCTTTCAGGATTAAATTTGAGCGCTCTTAGTTTTACCATACTATTAATAGTCTGTTAGGGGTGATTATTTCCATTCCAAAATCTGTTAATAGGGCGATAGTTTTTTTACTCATAGACGGATAGAGTTTTAACTGGTCTCCTAATCAATTATAATACCGGCATGATTAATTTATTTATCAACCTTGTCCTGGGCTGGACTGGTGCGCAATTTGTGAATTACCTGGCTGATGTTCTTCCCGTTTACCGGAAATTCATCCGGCCTCATTGTCCGGAATGCCAACACGAGAAATCCTGGAAGCATTATCTGTGGATCACAGCCTGTGAAAATTGTGGGAACAAGCCAGGGATCCGCCACCTGATAGTGTTGTTACTGGGGCCGGTATTAGCAGGCTTGCTATTTTTCTTCCCGTTGGAGAGTCTTGGTAATTATGGTGCCCTTATTTGGTTATTGTTCTTCAGCCTGGTCGTGATTATTGACCTGGAGCATCGTTTGATCCTTCACTCTGTCAGCATTACTGGAGCAATATTGGGTGCGTTTTTCGGTATCATAAATCACGGTTTTGTGAAAACACTTTTGGGTGGGGCAGCAGGATTTGGGATAATGCTTGTGTTTTATTTCTTGGGGGAATTATTCGTACGTGCTATATCAAAATCCCGGGGTGAGGAGATCACTGAGATCGCTCTGGGTTTCGGAGATGTGAATTTGGCTGGGGTAGTTGGATTATTGCTAGGTTGGCCCGGTATTGCCGGGGGAATATTTCTAGCCATTATTTTGGGAGGCATAGTCAGTGGGCTCTATTTGCTAATTCAATTTCTGCAGAAGAAGTATCAGGCATTCCAGGCACTGCCGTATGGACCATTCATAGTAATCAGTACGATCTTCATGTTTATTCTGGCAAATTATTATTAAAATATAGAGAATAAATACCCCCGACCTAACAGATTTGTTAGGTCGGTTTTGTTTTTAATGCCCCCGGCAGTCAGTTTTGTTAGTTTACCTTGTTAAATAATCACTCAGGATATATCTTTAGGACATAGTTATTAAATGAAGGTTATTTATTCAGACATTATTTGAGGTGCTGCTGTGGTAAAAAATCCGATTGCTCACCAGGATAAAGGGCAAGGCATGGTGGAATTTGCAATTGTATTCCCCTTGCTTATTATTCTAATCATAGGGATCTTTGAATTCGGTCGAGTGATGTTCACGTATTCAGTAGCAATTGCGGCGAGCAGAGAAGCTGCCAGGTACGGCGCTGCAATCCAGGATATTGGGGGAGGGATCTCTCAATATGAAGACTGCCAGGGAATCAGGGACGCAGCTAAAAGATTTGGAAAATTCGCTGGAATTGATGATGTAGATATCACGATCAAATATAGTAATGCTTCAGGTGTTTTTTCAACTTCATGTCCTCCCACCCAGGAAATAAGCCTGTCAGATTCCATATCGGTTACCATCAACACCTCGATATCACCGATCACTCCCATGGGATCTTCTATATCGATTCCCATTACTTCCAGTGCCACTCGAACTATCATGAAAAAGATCAGGCTCGGTGAAAGCGGAACAGGCGCCGGATCCCTCTCTGGTTTAGCAACAGACGTTAACTTTGTCACGACCTCTCAAACTGCAGAGGAAACCAAAGGAACCCTGGTTGCAGTGCTGCAATTAAATCAAATTGCAACTGATCTGGTCACAATTCCATTTGACGTAACGGGTACGGCAACTTTAGGGACAGATTATACAATTTCTGCCAGCCCGGTAACGATAAGCCCGGGTGCGACTACCACTACTATTTATATCAATCTGATCAATGACGCCATTGCGGAGGGTACCGAGGCGCTATTTATTGGCATTGGAACTCCAACAAACGCAACCAGGGGTCCTCAGAATATTCACATGGTAACAATTACCGATCCTCCATTTGTGAGTTTTACTCTTGTTGATAGCATTAAATCTGAAGCTGACACCACTACAGCGTTGAACATTGTTTTGTCGAAAGCAAGCACTCAAGATGTTACAATCCCGATCGTTAGCGGTGGAACAGCGACCTGGGGAGATGATTATCAGACAAATCCCAATCCCGTGGTAATACCTTCCGGTTCGTTATCCACCCTGTTGACAGTGACAATTTACGATGACTTAATTGATGAGGATCAAGAAATTGCAGCCCTTGGCCTGGGATCACCAACCAATGCTCTTCTGGGAGCCATTCCCATGCATTTGATGACCATTGTTGACAATGATGGTTCACCTGAGGTGTTCTTTTTCACACCCAACCAGATTGTCTCTGAAGAAATTGGTACCTTTACCACCCAGGTAACTCTTTCTTCGATTT
>PVMK01126621.1_pt1 | contig 42112 bp, 33 predicted proteins | sample 1853481 | NCBI WGS metagenome assembly PVMK01 (sample SAMN08533507, study PRJNA380276) | Marine sediment metagenome, whole genome shotgun sequencing project.
CCATATTTTTAAACTATCTAACATGAATAAAAATTGAACTAACTTGATGGCTTTTTTGCAGAAAGTCATAAACTCGTTAACACTTGAAAAGGGGTACTAAACTAAAACACAAAGACCCTTTCAGAGATTTGAAATTATTTTTTTGAGAAGGATGAGAAATTTTATGAACCATACTTCATAAATTGATTTATTTTATCAAATTTTTATGGACAAAATTCTTGTCTTATTTGTAATTGGAATATCAGTTGGAATTTTTGTCCCCCTCACTGAAAAGGCTTACCAAAACGCTGAATTGTTAAATGAACCCCTTACTGCAATACAACATGTTTTTGTAGGGGGAACTAAACTTTGGCATTTAGCAATTTCAGTACTTGTACTCATAAGCCTTCCAGCAGCTATCTTCAAAACTATACGTAATCGTATGTCAAAAAAACAATTCATGCCAATACCATTTATGACTGGAATTTCTTTTGGATTTACACTTATGGCGATGGTGGGGTTATTTGCAAGTATTTTCCAGGGATAAAGAACTTATTATTTGATGGAAAACCCATCAAGGTGATTCTATTAGGATAATAATAAAAGAAATAAACTATTGACTAGTCTATACATGAGATTCAAAAAAACATACTCTGTTATTCTGTCTCTTGTTTAATTGGGGTTTTAGTATTTATACAAACTTGCCATCTGCAAATTCCCAAACATCAGAAGTTCCAGATTGGATAAAAAGGATAGCAAAATGGCAGGAAGCAGGAGTAATAACTGAAGGAGAATATTTGAGAATATTACAGTATCTTGACGATAAAGGGATTCTCGAAATTTCTTCAACACAAAAACTTCAGCTTGAAACCCAATCATCTTCACTAGATAGTATTCGTGCACAATTTTTCCTTGTGCGATTTTCTGGTGGTGAATTTGAAACCCCTCTAGAAATATCTACATTTTCAAATTATCTTGACGGCGACAGACCTATCTATCTAGCATCGTTTAAGGATCTTAGACTGGAAACGTCTTTCACCTTGGGATCTAATCCAAGTGTAGACAAACTAGAATTTTATGAGGTAGTTGCCTCATTTTATAATCCTGGTAAAAAAGCAGAATTGTTTGACGTTGAAGTTGGTATTCTTACTGGAAATAAAGTTCCCCTCGTAAGCACATTTTATTCTGACTGTTCCATAACAGAGTATCTACCATACTTGGAAAATTCAGTAATATATTATCCATTTTCTGGTATACTGGGTGGAGAAATTCGGGATAGAACCATTTTTGAATGTTCAGGGGTTGATGTTATCGTTGAAAAATCTGACAAACCAAAAGATTTAGAATTTACAGACTCCTCCCATGAAAACCGTGCCATTTCTTATGTAGTTCATTTTTTTGGTTCTAACTTTGATGGGGTTTATTCATTAGAAACATTCTCCAAATTTGCTCCTTCAGATAGTCGTGATGACTCTCCATATGACATAATTACATATTCTTCAAACCGTATTGATTCAGAACCTCAATTTTTCTTGGAATCTTTGCCAAGTGTAGATAAAAAAAAATTGTATGAATTTTATTCAAAGTATGTAAATCCTGGAAAAGTACCTCGTCTTTTTGATGCGAGTATAGATTTGATTTTAGAGGATGGAACAATATTACAAAGATGGAATTATCGTGATTGCAAGTTAATTGATTATGGAATACGACTAGAAGATAGCAGGTTAACATTTCCATTTGCTAAAAAACCTGGAGCTGAAATCCGAGATAAAAGTGACTTTCTTTGCATTGGAATTAGTCTAGATATTGGACCTGACTTGCCTCAAAGGCCAATTAACGATTCTAAAACAATTCAACAAAGTTTCACTGGATCACGAATTCCTGATGAAAATCAGAGGGCAAAATCTTTCAAAATATCAATATATGGAGGAGAATTACCTGAACCAATTCTGAATAGACAAGTATACAGTTTTGAGAACGTAAGACGTGAACGTGTTGGGTTAACGGTTAATAATCAAGCAAATCAATATGATCGTGGCTTTACAGTAGAATCTCTGCCAACCCAGGACAAAAAAATATTTTACGAATTTTTAGTCAAATATGTAAATTCTGGAAAATCACCTGAACCATTTGATGTAACTCTTGATACTATTCTTGGGGATGGTTCGATTTTACATAGATTTCACTATGCCAACTGTAAGTTGATAGACATTACTTGGTATTTGCAGCAAGGAAATTGGCTTCACCAATATAGCGGAAAGCTACAAGAAGAGATTCGAGAGAGGTATTCCATGGAATGTGAAGGATTTAAGATCGAATTTCCTTAAAATTTAAAATTATTTTTTGGGATTGATCTTTATGTCTTTTGTGAGAATTCTATGCGTCTAGAGAGATAGCATGATGTAAAGTCCGTCAACTGCTCCCCAGAATGTAACACCAGCTACAAATACATAAAGAGACAAAGCTCTAGAACCCAAAGTTTTCTTAAGATCTGGAAGAACAACGAATGGTAAAATGATGATTAGTATTACATAGTATGAAAAGGTAGCAAGGAATCCACCAAAATTTAATGAAAAAACAAAGAAACTCAATATTTCATTTGGGTGATTTGGATCCCACAATGCTTCTAAATCAGTAATTAGAACACCAAAAATTATGCCTGCAATAAACAATATTAGAGATTTTTTCAACTATCATGAAAAATTAAGAACCATATAAAAAACAATAATAGGAAAAATTTTCTAAGCATCTGGGTCTACCTACATCTCATCATTTATCCAAATTTCAGGCGAAATTAGACTAAACTGTCCTATGAGCAAAGTATCTATGAGCAAAGTAACAACGAGTGTAGTCCTTTACAAAAAGTTAGAGATTATGTTGATTGATGGAGTTCTTACTTTGTGGCTATGTAGAATACCTTTGAGTTCCATCCGATATTTTTCAAAATAGATTAGATTGCTTATATATTATAATTAATGAAATTGTGTTACTTTGAGAAATCCGCTTTATCTCAAGTTATTACTCTCAGTATCTGTCTTAGTAGCTTCATTAATGATTGTTAATGTGACCGCACAATCTCCGACTTTTGAATTTGAAGAGTTAGAAATAATCGAAGATCCAAACAGACCTGGTTATTACTCATACATTTTCAATTTTTGTGATAATGCCTTTGCAGTTGAAGATCCACGATTTATGGTTGTCTCAGATCTAGAAAAAAAACCTATGCAGTTGACAGGTGTCTTCTACTCTGATAATTGTTATGGAGCAGTAGAAAAAATTCGAGCAAACGATCCAGATTCAATTCGAGCTGAACTTGTTTTCTATGAAGACTCAAATCAAATTGATAACTTTGAGGAAAAAATAGATAAAATGACAGCAGAGGTGGATAAACTAAGACAAGAACTAAAGATTACAATGGATACTAAGTATCCTACTCATCAAGCTTACATTGATGCTACTAAAGTAAAGTCTGATGAACTATGGGGGGCTCGAAAACAGTTACAACATCTCAATGCCCAGTATTATGAGATGATGAGTTTCTATCATCCTGAAGAATAAAATTAAAAAAGGATTGAAATGACAAGTCCCGCTATAGTGTATGAGGCCGGGAAGTTCATAAATTGTTCTATTTTTCATAATCCATAGTAAATTTTTTGAAATTATTTTTTGGGAAGGATGAGAATTGAATTAGCAACTCATTTTTGTAACAATTTTGTAATAGAAAGGCGGATCTCTTGAATGAGCAAAAATCATTTCACACCATAGCAAGGATTCTCACCTAATGGCGTTTTTTCAACTTTGCATATAACTTTCACGAACAAAATGTTCATTTTAAAAGCAGAATTTGAAACTATTTTTTGGGAAGGATGAGAAATTAGCTAATCCTAAAATGATACACGTTTAAATTAAATTAAAATGGGCATGTTTTGTTGTTTGGGGCTAATAACAAATTTATTGTTTTTACACTAATTCCTCTAATTCTTTTAATTGGAATTATTCCTCTTGTATCACAAGTATTTGCTCAAGGTTCTAGTGAGGAATTTTATATTTCAGACATTTTCACACCAACAACTGATGCATTAACAGAGTTTTGGAAATCAATAGTTGAATGGGCAGGAAAGATTATCACAGTAGGCATACTACTAATTGTAGGTGTAATTGCAGGAAAGATTACTAGCCGTATAGTAGAGCGTGCTTCTCTCAGGATTCTTGAAAAAACAACTTCTGGCCATGAAAGCGAAACTGATTTTCCAGGTTCTAAACCAAAAGATTCTGCAAAATTAATTGGCGCTACAGTGCGTTGGTTTGTTTATCTGTTCTTCATTTTAGCTGCAGTAAACGCATTAGAATTTACAGCTTTGACTGAAGGCTTAACAAGTTTATGGCTTTGGATTCCAAACCTAATTGCCTTTATCATAATACTCGTTGTTGGTTTTGTAATTGCAAACTTTGCAGGAAAATGGATTGATCAAGAATTAATGAAACAGAAATATGAAAATTCAAAAATTTTAGTTACAGTTTCGAAGGCAATAATATATCTTATCTTCTTCTCAATTGCAATTACTCAGCTTGGAGTTGGTACTGAGATTATTCCAATTCTAGTTTCAGCATTTGCATGGTCGATTGCAGCTGGAATTGGTGCAGCCGTAGCAGTAGGATTAGGATTTGCATTAAAGGACATTTTACCTGCTGTTATAATTAGTTCTTCTAGAAAACGCTCTATTCTAAAGGTAGGTCAGAAAATAAAACTAGGAGATGTTACTGGAAAAATTGTTTCTTTAGAATCACTTCATCTAGTTGTTGAACAAGACAATGGTGAGAAAGTAATAATTCCATCAAAAGAACTGCAAAATAATAAAGTCATTATTCTACCATAACATCATATCAAGTTTTATCGTCTTAAAGATTCCTTAGATTTGAAATTATTTTTTGGGAAGGATGAGAATTGTAATCATACTTTGCTCAAAAAAATCTTGATCCATTAAATAGTATGATATTCTTCACATATGATCGCGGGCATGATAGGAGTAAATTCAACAAAGTTTTTCATAATTGCACTAATCCCATTAATTTTATCAATTGGAATTGCACCAGTTTTGCCTTTTTCTTATTCTGAAGAATTAGTTTGTCCCTCTGGCGAGATTGAAGTAGTTCGAGTAACCAATCCAAATTCCATCTGTATTGAGCAAGATACTGCCCTCAGATGGACTCATCTAGGAATTGCAGAAATTATCGGTGAGCCGGTCCAAGAACCCGTAAAAACGATAGAAAAATCAGAGAAGGAAGTTGAAAAAGAATCAACCCAATCAATATCACAACAAGAACTAGAAGCTACAGATACTGATCTTCCACCTTATCCTGTTCAACCATCAATTCATCCAAAACTCTTAGCAACAATGATTTCTGGTCACCCCCTGCAGTTCACAAAGTAACTGACGGTGTCTATGTAGCGGTAGGATATGATCTAGCTAACAGCATAATGATTGAAGGGGATGATGGTATAATCATTGTTGACACTTTGAGTTCATCAACCATCAATTCATCCTAAACTATTATCAACAAATGATTTCTGGTTTCCGCCTGCAGTTCAGAAAGTAACTGATGGAGTTTATTCTGCAGTTGGTTATGATGCTTCAAATAGTATAATGATTGAAGGTGATGACGGAATAATCATTGTTGACACTTTGACTACACATGAAACAGCAAAAGAGGTAATTACTGAATTTAGAAAAATTACTGACAAACCTGTTAAAGCAATAATTTACACACATGGACATCTTGATCATGTACATGGTACAGGTGCATTTCTAGAAGAAGGAGAAGACATTGAGATTTATGCACATGATTCCCATCTTGATTTTTACATTAATGAAAATAGTGTACTGGGCCCAATAGCTTCAATGCGTTCAGCACATGCAGCTGGCGTATTTTTGCCTGCAGAAGGACCTGACAGATATAATTTGGGACTTTTTCCTCCAACTCCTCCTGGAACTATAGCATACGTTGTTCCAACTCAAACATTCTCTGATGAACTAGAAGTTGAAATTTCTGGTGTGAAGATGAAAATGGTTTTCGTAGCTGGTGAATCTTCTGATCAAATTTACATTTGGTTATCTGAAAAAGAAGTTTTGTTAATTGGTGATAATATCTATGCACTTATTCCAAACATCTACACTTTACGTGGAGTAGTTTATCGTGACCCAATGAATTATGTTAATGCACTAGACAAAATGATACCCCATGATGCAGAATATCTTGTACCAAGCCATGTTAAACCAGTAACTGGTAAGGAAAACATCAGAGATATTTTGCTTTCAACTAGGGATGCCACTCAATATCTCTATGATCAGACCATTCGAGGAATGAACCAAGGCTATACTGCAGTTGAATTATCAAGAATAATTCAATTACCTGAGCATCTTGACAATCATCCTTGGCTAACAAAGGCTAGAAATGATGTTCCAGCACATGTAAAACAAATCTATTATGGAAATCTAGGATGGTTTGAAGGAAATTCTGTATTTTTAAATTCTATTTCCTCTGATGAAAGATCTCACAAAATTGTTGAAGGTTTTGGCGGAGTACAAAAAACCATGTCATTAACTAGAGATGCAATTGATAATGGAGAATATGACTGGGCAGCAGAGCTTGGGTCTTTTGTATTAGATGTAGAACCTGACAATGAAAAAGCTAAACTCCAACAAGCTTATGTCTTGCGAATTTTATCTCAAGGAACTGAAGGAATGGATGAAAGACATTGGTTATTAACTGAAGCTAGAGTACTTGAAGGAAAAATTACAATTGTTCCGGGAGCTTTTACTCAATCTAGTCCTGCCCAAATGGCAGAACTTCCAATTGAAAAATTGATTAAATTTTTGCCAACAAAACTTGATCCTCAAAAAGCAGCAGAAATTGACACGATTTTAGGAGTTACTTATTCTGATATTGATATGTCCTTTACATTACATGTGAGAAACAGTATACTTGCAGTAACTGATGGTATACCAGAAAGTCCTGACATGACAATTGTACTTGATTCTGATACTCATAAGCTAATAGTTGGTGGCCATCTTGGAATATTAGATGCTATTGAATCAGGACAAGCTGAGCTTTCAGGAGACATCGACGAACTTGTTGATTTTCTAAATCTATTTGATAATTTTAGTCTTGTAACTAATGAAATTGGATAACTATAGCTAATTGATATTAGCTTAACTTTTCATTTAACAATAAACAGATAGTCTTAAATTATTTTTTCGAAAACTAAAACATTTAATTTTTCCACTTAATATCATAAATTAATGAAAAAACCAATAACGATCGTGACCATTCTAGTTTTCTTTTTTGCATTAATTATTTATCCTGTTCCAGATGCTCAAGCTCTTTCCATTTTTGATTATGCTTCATGTAAAAATATTTATGAAAAATGGAAAATTATTGGGTCGTACACTTATTCATTGACGTTTGGTAATTTTGAGACTGCAAGATTTTGCATGTCAATGTTTGAAAAAGACATCACACTAAGAGAGATAAAAGATCACCATGAAAATCTCCTATTGGGATTAGAAATTGATTTACCAAAAAATTGGTCGGGATTTGAGTTATATGCAGAAAATATGACTATTGCTTTTGTTACTCCAGATAAAAAGAAATCAAAACCAATAGAACCCATTTGGATGATGCTTGTTGTTGCTGACAAATCTACAGTAGAAGAAAATTCAAACAAAATTTCCAAACTGGCTGCAGAAAGCTTGGATGATGTTCCTAATTATATGAAAACTTGTAATTTCAAAGAACCTACTATTATAGAAATTAACGAGAAAGAGTTGAAAGTAAATACTGTAGTGTGCATCGATAGAAGATTGTCCTTATTTGTTACCATTTCAGCTTATTCTTTTAGCACAGAAGAACACGAAATTTTTCTTGTTTCTGCAACAAGACACCTTCCAAGCTATTTTCCTGATCATCCAATAATTGACTCTCTTCAAACATTGAAAATTGAAATGAACTTAAACAATACTGCAAATAGCGATATTCCAGTATCAGAAACTAAAAAAAGCGACTTACCAATCTGGTTTCACCAATATGCATCATTATGGGGAATGGAAAAAATTACCGACAGAGAATTTATTTCTACTATGAAATTTCTTTTAAGGAATAATATTTTGAACGACTCACACTATTCAAACCCAGGATTTTACAACCAAGCAAAAATCCCTGATTGGTTTAGAGAAAATGCCATTTTGTATGGTAAAGGACTTATTTCTGATGACGAATTTATAACTAGTTTCAAATATTTGTTTGAAAATAGGATAATTGTGATCTAGCATTCTGAAAATGTAATAATTTTAGGAAAACAACAGCAGATCAGGAACGAAATGAGTGGATTGTCTTTTTATCAAACATTAACTTGTAACTAATTTATTGAATAAACCGATGTTGTTTTAGATAATCTTTACAGGCTTACCTTAGATTAGTATTAAATAGCCCTAAAAAGTTGTGATTTTATGAAGATACCATTAGGTGTGGGTATTATCGGAATGCTTCATACCTTTAGTGGGTTATTTCTTTTAATTCATGTACTGATCAGCATTCCTTTCATTATTGCAGCATTTTTTGAGGATACTGGACTTGGATTTCTTGGAACATTCGGAGCTATATGGGATTGGATAATAGTGTCTATTCATTTTGCAATAGCTGGAGCAGTTTTCTCTAGAAAGAGTTTTGCAAGAAGCTTGATCAAAATATTGGCAATTATTGGATTGGTATTTGGTGTTATAGACTTGATTTCAGGAAACATGTTTTCAATATTTTCAATAATTATCAATGTAGCGATCATTATTTACATGGGAAAACCTCATGTTATTGAGTGGTTCAATGATTCTTCTATTGGAAAATAATTACAAAATTTGAAATTATTTTTCTACATATTCAACACACTTAATTTTTTCAAACACCATCACAAAATAATGAAAAAACCAATAACAATCGGAATTATAATCGTAATGGCAACTATTCTTCTTACAAGTGGAATAAATTCCAGCATGGAGGTTAATGGTGAAACCATAACCATTCCCGATTGGGTTAAAAATATTGCATTATGGTATGGTCAAGAAGAGATTTCTGAAGATGAATTTGTAAGAGCATTACAATTTCTTGTAAATGAAAAAATTTTGGTTTTTCCTACTGCAGATACAAATAATGATCCTCACTCTACTGATACACTAATTACTAATCAACAACATGTTATGCAAAATCTAAATTCAAAAGATTTGATTGTATCAGATATTCTTCAAGAGTGTATTCGAGACAATGGTTGTGTGATAAATAGATTAACCAGTTTGTCAATAAGTGAACCGCAGCATTTGGTACTATCTGTTTTAAATGGAGTTGTTTCTGAATGGGAAAAAGAACAGGTAACCTGTCATGAAATTGCACACCATCTAGGGGTCTTTTTGTATAAATATTTTGATGGAGATGTGTCTGAGGCATTATCTCATGTTGATAGCAAGTGCGGTAATTCGCTTTATCATGGAGTAATAGAATTTTCTCTTATCGATCAAATGAATTCAAAGAATATCAGCAGAGATGATGTAGATATCACATCAACTTGCAAAAATGTTGGGAGTTCTACAACAACAAATCTTCACATCCAATGTGTACATGGATTGGGTCATGCAATAGCCAAGCTATATGAAAATGATGTTTTTGAGGGCATAAAGAGATGTGATGAGTTGGAAATTTTGGAAGAACAAGACATGTGTTATGATGGATTGTTGATGGAAAACAACAACGAGGATTTCTTTACAGGCGGGGGTGATTATGATGAAAATGATATTTACTATCCCTGTAGTGCACTAGATGAAAAATACAAGAAAAATTGTTACTTTTATCAAGGAAATCATATTTTACGAGAAAATGATGAATCCTATGAACCAAGTTTTGAGCAATGTATTAACATGCCAGATAAAAACTATATAGGAAAATGTATTGGTGCAGTTTCACAAGAAATGACGTATCATCATTTTTACAATAATCTTGACGAGACTTTGAAAATGTGCAACACAGTAGATGCGAAATATCAAATAGGTTGTATTCTTTCCTCACTTGATGCCTTAACATTGTATATTGATGAGGACTTGGGATACGAATTTTGTCAAATGGTACGTGCAGATCAAAAAGATGAATGCATGAACCGTTGGGAAAGCGTAAGAACTTATGCCAAAACCACATAGAGCCTTCTCACATGAGCGATAGAGGACGAGAATCAATTAACTATGACGACCATTTTTGGCTTAAGGATTCATAAGATTTGAAATTATTTTTTGTGAAGGATGAAATTTTAAAAAAAGTAAATACATTAGACCTTTGAACTTCATTTGTGAAAAGAAAATTCATTGCCACTTTTTTGATTGTATTTTTTATGGGGTTATCAATTCCTGTTTCAAACTTTGCATTTGCTGCAAATGATGTTCCAGATTGGATAAAAAATAATGCAAAATGGTGGGTGGAAGGATTAATCACAGAAGGAGAATATATGAGAGCATTACAATACCTAATCGATGAAGGCATTCTTCAAATTTCTACAACAAAAATTCCTCAAATTGACGGTGTAATAGAAGACTACTATGATCCTGCTCCAAAAGATGATAACCGAGCTCAATCTTTCATTGTACGCTTTTCAGGAGGCGAACTGGAATATACTAGAGAAATTACCACATTTACAAATTATATTCCCGGTGACAAAGTTCATTTCTTGAGAACTTTTGAAGATTTTGGATTATCTACATTTTTCATTCTGGAATCAAATCCTAGCAGAGACAAACTAGGATTTTATGATATGATCTCCAGATATTACAATCCTGGAAAAGAACCAGAATTGTTTGACGTTAAAATTGATGTTCTAAGCGGCAATAATATTCCAATTGTTACTGCACAATATGCTAAATGTAAAATTACTGAACACTACCAATATTTACAAGATTTAATTATAGTTTACCAATTTTCAGGCTTGCAAGAAGAAGAGATTCGAGATAGGACCGTCTTCTATTGTTCTGGATTAAATATACTAGTAAATAAATTCAATAATAAACAGGAACCTGAACTTACAATACCTGCATATGATGACCGTGTAACCTCATACGTCGTTCATTTTTTTGGGGGTGACTTTGAGACAGTATATTCTCAAGGGAATTTTATTACTTTTTCACCCTCAGAAATAATTTATAAAACTCCATTAGATATAATTTCTTCTGCTTCAAATACTGTGGGTTCAACACCACGATTCTATCTGGAGTCTTTACCTAGTCTTGAAAAAAAACAATTGTATAAAGTGTATGCATCTTATGTTAACCCCGGAAAAAAACCCGAGCTTTTCAACGTCAGCATTGATTCGATTTTAGGTGATGGCACAATACTTCATAGGTGGAATTATCGTGATTGTGATTTAGTTGGCTATGGAGTAAATCTCGAGGAGAGTTTGCTTAGGTATTCAGTATCTAGGCAAAATCAACCAGAAATTCGAGATAAAAGTGATTTTCGATGTAACGGAATTAGTTTTGATGTGGGGGTTGATCTGCCTCAAACTCCAATAAGAGATGCAAATACCGTTCAAGGGATTTTCACCGGCCCTCAAATTGTAAACTTGGAAGACAAATCTGACTCTTATGTAATTTCAGTCTTTGGAGGGGAATTTACTGAAACAGTTGTAGGTGAAAACATTTTCAAATTTGAATCTGTAAGAAGAGATCGTGGACCACTGACACCAGCAAACCAGGCAAAACAATATGACTTTGGTTTTATTGTAGAATCATTACCTAGCCAAGAAAAAAAACAATTGTATGAGTTTCTATCCAGGTATACAAATCCAGGAAAAACACCTGAGCCCTTTGATGTAACCCTTGACACTTTGCTTGGTGATGGTTCTATTCTTCATAGGTTACATTATACAAATTGTGACGGCGTGGATTTTATGTGGTACTTGCAAGGGGCCATGTGGCTTTACCAATTTAGTAACACACAGCAAGAAGAGATTCGTGAGCGATATGTCTTTTATTGTGAAGGCTTTAAAATTGAATTTCCATAAAATTTGAAATTATTTTTTGGGAAGGATGAGAATTAAGAAATTAGCTATCCCTAAAATGATCCACGTTTAAATTAAATTAGAATGGGCATGTTTTGTTGTTTGGGGCTAATTACAAATTTATTGTTTTTACACTAATTCCACTGGTTCTTTCAATTGGAATAATTCCTGCAATTCCATTTAGTGATGCAGCTAAATTTGATCAGATATGCATTGACAAGGTTTGGCTTGAAAATTCTAAAGGTAAAATTGCTTGTGTGTCCCCTTCCACTGCAGACAAATTAGTTGAACGTGGTTGGGGAACCGTGTTTTCCCTTGATACTCCTGAAGAAAGTGTAATGGATATGAGATACATGCCAGGTGATGAAATTGATTATGCAGCAGAACTGTTACTTGTTCCTCAAGTGGATGGAGGAGACAGAGCACTTACAGTAACTCCTGTTATTGGAACTCCTGACAGAGAATTTTCTGATATCTATGTTGCAGGAACTGAAGAACTAGCTGAAGATGAAATGCGTATAACATTTTGTGGAAGCGGAATGCCTTATCCTGTCTATCAACAGGCATCTGCTTGTGTAATAGTTGAGCTTGGAAATGGAGATGTGTTTGTTTGTGATATACGATCTGATTCAATTTCTAGAATGAATGGAATGCAAATTGATACAGACAAATTAAGCAAAGTTTTCCTAGGACATCTTCACTTGGATCATGCAGGTGATCTTGGAATATTGTGGGCTCAAGGTGGATGGGCCGGACGCAGCGTTCCTCTTGAAGTTTATGGGCCATCAGGTCCTAACCATTCATTGGGAACACAAGTTTTTGTTGAAAACACACTAGCAGCTGGTCAATGGGATTTAGAAAGTAGAAAGGTAGGAATTCCAACTCAAGGAATGGCAATTAACACACATGAATTTGAATGGGACAAGACCCAAGTAATTTACGAGGAAAATGATGTTACCATTACTTCATTTCCTGCAATCCATATTCTTGATGGTGCAGTAAGTTTCAGATTGGACTGGAATGACCTTTCATTTGTTTTTTCAAGTGATACTGAACCAAACAAATTCCTAGTTGAAAATTCACAAAATGTAGATGTCTTAATTCATGAAGGATTCATTCCTGCACAAACAATGTCAGATATTACTGGCATCCCAATTGAATATGCAATAACTGTTTCAGAAGAATTTCACACTCCCCCTGATGGGGCAGGAGTCGTATTTGATATGACAAACCCAAAATTGGCAGTATTGTACCATGTCATTCTTACTCAAGAAGTAATAACTGAATCCTTTGAATTATTGCGAACCACCTATGATGGACCATGCATTGTATGGGGAAGATCTTGTAACCATTAATGTAACTCCTGATTATATCATCTCAAGACCAACTGAGATTGTTAAAAACGCATATCCTCCATACCAAGTCTGTAGAGGGAGAAATTCTAGGCTCTGAATTTGGTAAATCTGAATGGTTAATTGATGCTACAATTGATTGGAAGACTATCAAAGAAGAGAAACTAAAAGAAAATCAATAGACATCCCAATATGCTTTCAAGCAAATCCTTATTCCTAATCTTAGTTCTATCTGGTATTGTTTTTACAATTGGAGACTTTACCAGTAATGCCTATGGTCATGGGATAACTTCTGAAGTCTTACAGTCTGAAATACTTGAGGGGCAAGGCGTTTCATTGAATCTTTATTCAACCACATCTCCAAGTGAGCTAAATCATCGAGAGATTTACTTTGAGTTGCTAGATTCAGAAACTGATGAATTGTTTAAAGAAGTAACTTTTTTGATCAAAGTTTCTCAGAATAAAAAAACTATTTTTGAGAATTCATTTCAAGCTGATGATGGTGTTTTGATTCTTGACATGAATATGAACGATGAGACTTTTTCAAAAATTGTACAAAGAGATTCTGAATTCGATGACCCAAATAAATTAAAAAATGCAAAAATGAAAAACATTCCCAAATTACTAAGCTCTGAGGTTCCAGGAGGATTGTATGAATTTAAAATTAAAATTCTCACTGCTGGAAGTTATTCTGAAAAATTAGATGAACCAATTGTGTTTGAATCTGGCCTTTCGTTTCCCTCTAGTGAGTTTTTTGAGATTAATGATCCAAACTATGGAATACAAGAATTTGGCCTAGTTGGATATTATGACAAGCCATTCGATTTTAATTATGATATTAAAACTCGCGAAATTACACTTTCAATGCCATATTCATGGCCTGAGCACACAAAAGAAGATAGATTTTTTGTACACCAAGAAATTCTTATCCCAAAAAGCTTCGGTGATCTCAGATACGAAAACTTTACAGCATATGTGAATGGAATAGATCAAACCGAAAGTGTGTTCTATGTTGATTTTACCTCAGAGAAATACCTTCAAGTTCATATTGTAACTTTTTGGGAACAATTCAACGAACTATCTGAAAAACTCAAAGACGATGATGGAAACAGACCAGAAGTTCTGGAATACTTGTTCTACCCAACTGATCCCGATGCCCCTTTTAGCTCACTTACACTTGGTGGACGATACAGAATCAATCTTAGCTGGGAGCCTGAAATGGTATCTGGCTCTGAGACAAAATTTTTCATTGAAATTCTTGATATTTACACAAAAAACAAACCTGTTCCAACTGACTATCATTTTACAGTACTTTATGGGGACGAGGAAATCTTTCACAAAAGTGACATATCTACAGATCCTGAAACAAAAACCACCGAACTTGACTTTTTAGTCCCTGATTATGTGTCTGGCCCAATTACCATTCGATTTGAAAATCTTGGTGGAGGGATATTTTCTAATCTTGATTTTCCCGCAATAGTCTTTGAATCGGATTCTACCCAAATTCCAGATTGGATACGAAATACAATGCAGTGGTATCTTGATGGAGTAATTTCAGAAGATGAAATGATTTCAGCCATCCAGTTTTTGGTTAAAGAAGGCATTATCATATTAGACTAAATTTTTGAATTAATTTCTCAATAATCACTCCTATCTGCGTCCCTTTTTTTCCAACTTGGTAGGTAAATCCATGTGTCAATTTTTTATGAAGTTATGAGGATTTGAAATTATTTTTAGGGAAGGATGGGAATTAGAAAAAAGAAAAAAAATATGGACTATCTTGGACCCAAGTCAGCACCAGAACTAGTAGGACCAGTTAGTGAGTATCCAATTAGCTCTCCAGTAATAGAGTCTGGATCAATTGCATGGACCCTTATTACCTGTACGGATGATTTTAGTGCATTAAGACTAGACACTTCATATTCAAAAGAATCTAAGTCACTCTGTACATGAAACAAAATATCTCTAAGGTTGGTATCACCAGCAGTTACACTGAAAGTGATCTTGTAAGAGATACCAGCTTCACCAGCATATGGCGCTGATGTGTATCGTTGGATGCTAATCAATTTTGCAGATGGTGAATCAGAACTCTCAGTAGATATTGATCCAATTGAGGTGTTGTCTTGTATGTCGAGTTTGGTTGTGACTTCTGAACAAAGTCTGTCACCACAAACAACTCCAGCGGTTTTTGCACCATATGCCTTTGCAGTAGGGGCATTAGGATTTACAGGGTTTATTGCGGCTTGTTGTGCTGCAGCTTGTTCTATAGCTGTTGCACCTACAATTCCTGCTATTAATGCAATCATTCCTACTACTGCAATGATTTTTGATTGTTTTTGCATGAAATGTATAAAAAACAAACACTATATATGGTTTCATTTGTTATGAATTTCATAATATAATATACATTAGGTGATTGACAGCTAAATAAAAAACTAGTCAATTTCTCTCACTCGCCCATTAATGTTTACACTGATTCATATGTACATATTAAAGTATATCACGTTCTACAAATCATAATTTTATCATAACAGAAGTTAGTGTGTTTTTTGTGCCACCGAGGGATGGGAGCATGATGATTGGAGTGTAACTAAAACACTAAGATTCTTTGTGAGTTTTGAAATTATTTTTTTGGGGGAAGGATGATTATCTTAGCCTCCCAAACTTTTCATTTTTTCAATTTTTTTCTTAATTGCATCTAGGTTAAATGATGCAGGATCTTGCATAGCAGGATAATCAATGAAACTCTGGGCTAGTTTTTCAATATTCTGTTGTGACTCCACAAATCTCCAAAATTCAGTTACATACCAATTGTAATAAGCAATAGAACCATCACTACCTGAATGAAGTCCTACTAGTGAATATGGTGCAACAAATCAGTCTACCTGTTTCAAAAATTATACAGAAATAATCATGAAATTTAACAAGATTATTCAAATCTTATGTTTCAATGTATGACTATGGTTAAATTTTATTCATTTTTGATTGGATATGCAGTAATAGTTTTCATTGGATCTGTAATGATTTTCACTATTGAATCTGGACATCCAGACTCTGAAATTAATTCAATGCTAGATGCTGTTTGGTGGACAGTATCTACTGTAACTACTGTGGGATATGGAGATATAGAACTAGTAACTGATACTGGAAAAATTATGGCCATTATCTACATGTTTTTTGGAATTGGTTTATTGTCAATTTTCGTCGCAGTATTTGGAGCAGGAGTTTACAAGCGCCAATTTGAAAAAGAAGACAAAGAATTCACTTTTGCTCAAAAACAAATCTTACAGAAAATAGAAGATTTGGAAAAAAATCAAATAAATCTTGAAAAAAACATTAAAGACGTACTTGACAATCTAAAACAAAAAGAAAAATCTTAAACCCATTTGCTGTACAAATTAAAGTTATTGTTTGGGTAGGATGAAATTTGAATTATTTTTTTAAGTAGAATAAAATTTGAAAAAAAATTTATTCTAGAGTTTATTCACTAGGATGAAGGTATCTCATGACCTCATAATATTTTGCTGTTTCTTTTTGTAAAAGTTTCTGTGTTTTGAATAATGCATCTGATTTTTCTCTCATAGCATCAATGTATTTTTGATGGTTTTCAGGAAATTTGTCTGATCTTATTTCCTGGAGTTCTTGTTGCAGTTGGGCTTGAAGATTTTTTAACTCATCAATCTTTTCTTCCATTTCCTCTATCACTGTATAGTTTCCATATGCTACTATCTTAGCTTTAATACTATCAGGATCATTTGCTCTGATTTTTTCTACTGCCCCAAAGCATTCATTACTGTGAAATACATGTGTTAACCACAAAGGTTTTTGTTCTAAATCTGAATACAACATAACCTTAGGATCTATGATTTCCCCTTTTGAATCAACACATGCACTACCAATGAATGTGTAAAGATTTGGTCTATGTGGATCAGGAATTATTTCAATTTCTTTATGGTATACATTCGGTGTTTGTGCAGAAATTTGTAAATGATTTAGTCCAAGTACAAGTCCTACAATCATTATTGAAAATATAACTAAAGAAATTTTTGAGTTAAATCTTAATGCTTTATGCAAGTTTTCCCCATCCTCTCTGAATTAGTTTTTCTACATGAAGTTCTTTTACACAAGCTGGGGAATTATCACTTGACTTTAAAATGAGTTCAAATCCTGTTTTACAACTTATCTCATTTAATGCAATTCCTGATTTGATTTGTGCTCTAGGAGACATTTGTTTTACAGATGCAATGTCTTTGTCTTCCATCATGCCCTCTAGTGCCATCATAGGCAAAACTACTTTAACTGAATTTGGGTCATCAGCACGAATTTTTATGTTAAACAGTTGACAAATTCCAGGAGGAAGCATATTTCCTTCCCGTTTTGGGGAGACAAGTGATATTACTTCAACATCTGAAGCTACTACTGCATTATCTACGTTCACAAATTCATCTCTTGTACAGCCTTCAAAACTAAATAGATAAACTCCTTCAGATAATGGCTCTATTGATTGAGGTGTAATAGAAAATTGTTGAAATCCACCCTTTCTCAAATCATCTTTTTGTTTTCTTAAATCATCTACCCTTTGGATTAATTCATCAATAGTACTGGATTCTATGGTTTCCCAAACTGAATCCTGATAAAGTAAAACACAATCCCCCACAAATCCATGGTAGAGATACCTAGTATTGAAAATATTTTCATCAAGGTTTTGGTAATCTTGGTTGATTCTTTCACATTCTTTGATATCTTTTTCAGTAAGAGGTTTTGCCTTGTGGGATAAATCACCTGTTAGAATCATCACTCTGCTTGGCAAACTTGGCTCTATTTGTTCTTGAATTCCAGGAAGTGGTATTTTGGACTGCTCCTCAATCTTTGTTTCCACATCAACTTCTAAACTTGGAATTAATACTCTAATTGAGCTAGGATCATCAGCTCGAATTTGTATCTCTATAATATTGCAGACTCCAGGTGGCACAACTCTTTGGAGTTCTCTATTCTTTGCCAATTTAACAACTTCTATATCAGATGCTACAACAACTTCCCCTAATTCGATGGATTGATCTCCTGTACAGCCCTTAAATGAAAACAAAAATGTTCCAGGAATTTGAAGTTCTGTTAATGATTGAGACGTTATGGAAAAATTTTCACGTCTTTGTTCTTGTTGTGTTTCACGTTCTTGTATTAATTCTGCAGATCTTTCTGAAAGTTTTTCATATCTGTCTGAACCATCATAATCCCATAATGAATCCTCATACAACATTACACAGTTTCCTGTAAATTGATGAGTTTGATATCGAGTGTAAAAATCAGAATCAGACAACCAAATGAAATCATTGTAAATGGACTCACATTCTTTTATTTGTGAATCAGTTAAAGCATCTAAAAAATAGGGAAGAGAATATTTGTCGATATAGTCCGCATTTGCATTGGCAATAAATCCAACACATATCAATACAGAAAAAAGAATTTTTTTAGAAATATGCATTATAGCTACTAATGATATATGATATATATATCAAAATACTAATTTTTGGTTTGGTTTTTGTAGATTTAAAACTTCAGAGGTTGACAAGCTACGGTTCTTAATGTAACCAATTAGGATGTTCAACCGATCATTTAATAATGCTTTTCTTTAAAACTTTATAATGACAAGAATAATCACATCGATACTATTTGTGAGTGCAATTCTATTGACAGCCGGTTTGACTACAGACTACTTTACAGATGCTAATGCCCTAAAATCACAGGGTACTGGAATCCGACAGTACGGTTCTTCAACTAATGTTTGTGGCGACCAACTTTGCTCTAATTATCCAGGTGGTAAAGCAGCATATGAGGCAGCAAGAGCTGGCACACCTGAACCAGTGAAAGAAGAAATACAAGCTCCATCTGCTGCTGATAAACACCTAGAAAATATATTAGCAAAATTAGAAAGAGGTGAACGTCTCTCAACATCAGAAATCCGAGCAATCAATAAAATGATGGAGGAAGAAACAGCGGAACAAACTGCTGAAGATTACTATCAACTTAATAGATCAGACCAGGCAACTGGAACACCAAGCGCAGGACAACATGCCTTTGGTTTAACTGCATCTGGCACCATGACATCCCAACAAGATCCAGGACAAGGACATGAAGCACATCAGATTGCAGTGATCTTACCGCCAACTGACAAAGTATACGTTGGAAGAGTAACATTTTCTGCATCTGAACCAGTTCAGTATGTAACAATTCATGGACCACTAGCTGAAGATGAAATTCGTGGACAACCAATTTGGTCACCAATGGGAGATACAACGTATGCATTGACATTAATTGATAACGGACTAAAATCAGGTGGTTGGTATTTTGCTGGAAATGCATTAGCATTACACACAATGCATGATACACCATTTACTGCAACTTATTCAGTTGCATATGCAGAAGTTAATCCAGGAGTTTATCCAAAAGGAACCGTTGAGTCAGGTACTGTAACATCAACTATAGACCCAGGACTTGGTCATGAACAACATTCACTTGCAATAATCTTACCCCCTAGAGACATTCCATATCAAGGTGGAGTAATATCCTATTCTGCATCTGAAAATATTCAGCTAGTAGCCCTTATTGGACCACTAGATGAAGACCAAATCGGAGGACAGGCAACTTGGACTACAGATGGAGAGACAATATATGCTCTAACCATAATTGAGGGTGGCAAGATGGGTGTTTGGAATACATTTAGCGGAAACGCACTTGCATTGCATTCAATGAATCCAGACGGATTTACTGCATCATATTCGCTAGCAGGACTTCATTAATCCTTTTTTTTATTTTAAAATTCAGAAACCCTATAGTAAATTAATTATTTCGTCTTGCAATTTATGTTTGGCAATAAATCCCAATTCCTTTTTTGCCAATATTATATCTGCCACACTATCTTTTATCTCATTTTTATTTTGTTTCTTGTATTTTATTTCAGTTTTTTTGTCAGCAATTTTTAGAATCATTTTAGCAAGTTCATTTATAGATGTGGATGTTCCAGTCCCAATATTGTAGACGGCTCCTTTTTTTCCTACTATATTTTTAATTGCACAATCAAAAGCAGTTACCACATCAAAAATTGAAACAAGGTCTCTTGTTTGTTTGCCATCCCCATTAATTATAATTGGTTCTTCCTTTGAGATATTTTTTATAAATTTAGAAATTACTCCGGCATACTGAGTATTTTGTCCTTTACCATACACATTAAACATTCGCAATGTGATTGCATTAATACCATATTCCTCTGATATTTTTTTTATTTTCTGTTCTGCAACTAGTTTACTTTTACCATAAGGTGATAACGGATTTGTTTTTGAACTTTCATTTACCGGTATTTTAGAATCCATATACACTGCAGCAGAAGATGCAAAGATTATCTTTTTTATTTTATTTTCAACGCAGCACTTGATAACATTTTCAGTACCTGCAACATTAACCTCATTTGTAATCTCTGGGTGAATCACAGAATCTGTTACATCGGACTTTGCAGCTAGATGAATTACCAAGTCAAATCCAATGCAGGATTTTTGTAACTTTTGGTAATCTAAAATATCCTCATTTACAAATTTGACTCCCTTTGTTATGAGAAATTCAATATCTGCTTTTGAGCTATTTGAGAAATTATCATAAATTGTAATCTCGTGATGACTCGATAAAAAATCCACAAGGTACCTTCCAATAAAGCCTGCACCACCTGTAGCTAGAATTTTCAATGAAATTGTGTATTATCTACCAATTATCATGCTTTCTATGGGATCAAAAATCAAAAATTCAGGAATTCTAGTCAAATTATTGGCGTATTACGAGTAAAATTACCTAAATTTTTCCTATCTGAATAGCAAAAAATTGGTAAAATTGTAAAATTTACAACATTTGATCTAGAAATTACACATTCAAGTCGCTAGGCATGAAAAAACCATACAATATCGATAACTTGTGGACAATTTGTCCATTAGTTTTAAATACAAATTTTCAAGAAAAAAACCAATAACATGAATAACAAAATAGGACGTAAAATAACTAGTCTTACATTAATGACAATAATGATTGCAGGCGGTATGACATTTGCAATTCCTGGCGTGATGCCAGCTGCACATGCTGCCAACGCTAACCTCTTCATATCAGCAGAAAACTCTCAATTTGACAACTATATGTCAGGACCTCAAGTAATTGAAGTCGTGATTATAGATTCAGATATCAATGACACAGACGAGGCAAAAGGTGAGCCCGACGTTAAAGTCAACGGTGCACAACTTAGAATGGTTCAAGCCGTAGACGGTAACTGGTATGGTTACTTTGCAGATGTAGTCCAAGCTCAAATCGCAGACCGAAGTGCTAACTTCGATGATGATAGCATTCCCGGTGAAGGACTTGACTTTGGTACATTTTGTAATAGAGACACCGAAATACTTACTGGTCCATCTGATGGTTCACAAACCAATCAAGTTGTATCAGTTTCTCAGACACTAGGTATCGCTATAGACTCACTTGACGGAACAGAAGGTACAATTCCAATCGATGCTACTACCAAGGAATTTGGTTTTAGTGATTGTGATATTGGTAGTACAGATCCAGCAAGCCCAACTACTATGAATATGATCAGAGAAGAAAAAGACGATAATACCAACTCTCCATCAGGAACAAATGAAGGACAGATTGGTATTAACGGTGATTTCTGGCCATTCATACAGCTTTACGCTTTCAGTACAGGTGGTAGTGTCAATATACAGTACAACAAAGGTGGTGGTGCTCAAACAACAACCCTTACTTTTGATACTGTTGAGGCATTTGCCGGTTCAGAACTAGATAGATCACTCTATCCTCGTAGTTCCGAAGTTCATGTCACAATCACTGATTTGTGGTTGAACATGGACCCAACTGACGAAGACTCTTGGACATTTGGTACAGTTGATACCGGAACCTCTGGTGCCGTATCAACAAACTATCAAGTATTCGATGAGAACGGCTTACCAGCTGGTGATAGCCCTGAAAACACAGATTCTGATCTAACTGACTTCCTACCTCTATTGATGTGTGAAGATAACTGTAGACTTCTACTTAATCCTGATGTACAAGGTAAAGGACCAGTGGTTACCCTACAAGATAACCAAAACTCCGAAATCCGCTCTTCAGGCAATGCACAAGATCCATCAACATTTGCAACTTTAGCTGGTAACCTCGAAGGTGATGTACCCGTTACATTTACCGAGATAGGCCCACAAAGTGGTACATTTGGTACATATTCAGAAGACGATGTTTCTAACCTCGTAATTACTGAGGATGCAGCGAGGGGAACCTCCGCATCCATTGACTATAATGAGACCCCAGTTTCAATTGTTGTAGGATTCGCATTTGCAAGTATAGCTCTAATTCCAGTTGATGACGAATGGAATTCTGGTGAAGAACTCGTAGTCCAATTAGTGGATAATGACGCAAACCAGAACTCTAGAGCAGACGAAGATCTTGATTTGTTCAATGTTGATGTTGATTTGATTCCAGCACTAAGTACTGGTGATCCATTTACATTAGCAGAGGACAGAACTGTTGATGGTATTGAACTCCCAGCATTCTTTGCAAATATTACCACCACTAATGGTGGTGATACAGCCAATCTTGGTTCAATTGCAGATGGAGCAGATACTGATCTATTTGTTCAAGCATTCAGCAAGAGAGCTATCACAAATACAACTTCAGCTACTGCAAATGCACTTATCATTGACAACCTTGTTGATGGTGCTAACTTACATGATACAGTATTCAAAGCAACACTTGATCAAACTGCCGACAGATTTGGAGACTTTAAAGGTACATACGAAACAGTCTTTAACCTCTTCAATCTTGACGTGAGATCACTTGCAAGAATCAATACTGTAGATGTCTACTTACTTCACGGACCTGATGGTATAGTTGACGGTGGACTCACTGGAACAACTCTATTTGGTACTGTAGATTCTATACTAATCGTTGCCAATGTCACCGGACAAAACTATGATTTAGTTGCCGATGACTTCCCTGGTGATGTATTAGATCAACTCATAGCAGTACCAGATACTGATGCTGTTGGTTACTTGATAGAGTTTACTCCATTCACTCCAACACAAAATGCATTTGTTATGGACTTCTTCTCATATGGATTTACAGATGACGGAGTACAAGCGAAGGAAAGAGTTTCGAACCAAATAATTAGATTCGAATTAGAAGAAACAGGTGATAACACTTCTACATTTGAAGGTACACTAGAATTCGTAATGGTGAACCAGCTAAATATTATGGATCCAAACACTTTCACAAGTCGCTTTACTATTGATAACTTCCCAACCTTTGTTGTAATTGAGGACCTAACGGATGAAGATTCTCCAAGAATCAGTTACCTCGATAAAGGTGCAGATGGTGTAGATACACAAGTATCTGACCAACGGGAAGCACCAAGTCACTCTGGTATTGTATCCTTTGATGCAGATTCATACAAAACTGCTGATACTGTAACTGTAACAATCGAAGACGTTGATCTTAACGCAGACTCGTTCCTCATTGATATCTATACCGTTGTAAGCAACGCTACAGACATCGCATTTGATACTGTCGGTGATGATAATGAACCAATACTTAGCTTTGGTGCATTAGGAAGATTGCTAGATATTACATTTGACGATGAGCAATGGCAACAGAATGACTGTGGCGCTTCTGGCGATGATGGACTCGGTAGTACCGGATTCACATTAATAGAAACGTCAAAAGATTCAGGTATCTTCTTAGCTGACTACCAAGTACCAGCAAACTGGTGTAGAGACAGTGGAGAAACTGTAACTGCAACAGGACTGGATATGGAAGTTAACTATAACGACTTTAGAGATGCATCTGGTGAAATTATTGAAGTTGGTGATAGCGCAGGTATTCGTGCAAACACCGGTTCAGTAAGTCTTGATAGAACAGTCTATCCAGTACCATTTGGTGTACCAGCAGACTTTGGAGATGAACTTGTTGATGCAATAGATCCACAAGGAACCTCAGTCTTCCCAGTACATGAAGAAGGTATTAGCCTTGAAGATGGTGAACGTGGTTTAATTGAACCAGGCGCATTCTTAGACCGTGGAGATTTAACTATCCACGTAAGAGTTAACGACCCAGACTTTGACATATCCGCAACTGGTGAAGACCAAATCAAACAAAATGTTAAAGGCACACAACTAGGACCAGTAAAAATCTCTATACTTAGAGGTTCTGACGCTGTAATCCTTGGTTATGCCGGCGGCAATATTACAAATGATGGTAAAATCCATGTTGGAGAAACAATTGCTACAGCGTTACACGAGAATGTGACCCAGTTTGGTCCAATCTTTGAGATTGCACCTGATGCAGGTATATTTGAGGTAGACATAGTAATTCGATACACTGACGGTCCAGCAAAGACCACATGTCCAGATACTGTGGACTATGATAATTCTAAAGATGGCGAGCAACCTGTTACAGACAGATTTATGAGGTCATTACCAATTTTAATCGGCCCAAATGAGGACTTTTGTATCTTACAAGGAGATATTATCCAAGTAGAATACACTGATCCAGCTGATGCTTCAGGTAATCCAAATACTGTAACTGACTCTGCTACGTTTGACCTTAGAAACGGCGTATTGCAATCCGACAAATCCGTATACATAATTGGATCCGACATGATTCTCACACTCATTGAGCCAGACTTTGATCTTGACAATGACGGTGCAGAAACATATGACTTGGACTTGATTGAATGGGACTCTGATGCTGCAACTGTTACCATGGGTAACAGGGGTGGTAACATAGCCGCATTTGACCCAGAGCCAACTGCCTTTAGAGAAACAGGTGACAGTACTGGTATATTCCAGATTGTTATCGAAATCCCTGAAGAGTTGGACAATGACAGATTAGAAAGAGGAGAAGAAATTATCCTCGAGTATACTGACTGGGGTCCATCCGGATCTGACTTTGTAGGTGACGAAGATGAAGATATCAACTTGACACTTTACACTTCAAACTTCGGAGCAACTGTAGAACTTGACCAAAAAGTATACACTTGGACTGATAAAGTATACATTACCATTGTAGCACCAGACCACAACTTTGATGGCCACTTAGTAGATGAAATTGGAGCCACTAATGTCGACCCAGTAAAGGTCGCATCTAGAGGTGACAATCTCAAAAACTATAAGCTAGTCGAAACTGGTACTGACACCGGCATCTTTACTGGTGAGGTTATCCTTACTGGTTTCAGACATGATGCTGATGGCGATACCCGAACTGGTAATCTAGCTGGTGATGATGTATTCGATCGTGCTCCAACTGGAAATGGTCCAACTGATGGAAAATTACCAACTAGTGATGATGACGGTCTTACTGTATCCTTTGAATTCTCAGAGGATGAAACAGTAGTAGGTTCGTCACTTATTAGATGGAACATTGGTGAAGTACAGTGGCTTGAAGCAAGTTATCCTGCAAGCGGAACTGGCGTTGTAAGAATTATTGATCCAGACATGAATTGGAATCCAGAAGCAGTCAACAACTTTAATGCTGACATATGGTCTGATTCAGACGCTGGTGGTATTGACTTAACTGTAACTGAGACTAATGAGGCAACCGGTATATTCGAAGGAACAGTGTTCTTCACTACAACTGACGAATCATCCGGTCACAGACTCAGAGTCGCAGAAGGTGACACTGTCACTGCAGAATATGAAGACAATACCCTACCTGATCCTTATACAACAGCAGATGAACTCGATATCACTGCCACTTCACTCATAGGTACTGTTGTACCACCTCTAGAGAGAGCTCCGGCTTCCAACTGTAGAGTTGCTGATGCCTTCGGTAATACACTAAGTAGTGTCTCCGTAGACCAGCAGGTACAAATTACTTGTGATGTTGCAAATGGCCAAGATAGAGAGCAACCATTCGCTTACTTGATACAGGTTCAGAATTCAGATGGCGTTACAGTCTCACTAGCATGGATCACTGGTTCATTGTCCCCAGGACAATCATTCAGCCCAGCCTTGTCATGGATCCCAGATGGTGCAGGTGCATATGATGCAACTGTATTTGTATGGGAAAGCGTTGATAATCCAACTGCTTTATCTCCACCACAAGAACTCGGAATAACTGTCAACTAAGACTAGAAAATTCACACTATCCTTTTCTTTTTTTTGAATCCTTCTTAACGAAAGTTATAGACAAATTTTCCAGAAGTAATATCTAGTTGATGATATTCATGTATTCTAGCATGAATGCAAAAATTCTAATTTTGCTTTTAATTCCATTGTTGAGTATTCCAATACAGGAAAGTTTTTCTGAATTGGAGGTTGCAACCAACAGCCGCGTTTTCTCTGAAAATCAACCCCTCTTCGTATATGGAAAAGGACTGCCGAATGAAAATTTGATAATAAGATTATTTGCACCAGATGAAACAATAGCAAGATTTGACCAACAAACTGCAAATGATGATGGTTCCTTTAACTACGTTCTGATAACATGGCCCAAGGCCTCCTCAAGTTTTCCTTTTGGAACTTATACTGTTGAAGTAATTAGTACCGAACAAAATGGACTGTCCCAAAAGATTGATGTTAAATTTACATCAACTACTGAACTAGTAGAGGTCCCAGTTGAAAGACAAATAAATATACTAGTGTTTGCCCCTGAAACTGCCGCAGTAAATAATTCATTTCGTGTGTTTGTTCAAACAACAAGTGACGGTCTTTTACTTGGAGGTGATCCCAGCAAACTACTTGAAACAACTCATGTTCATCTCCCCTCAGGAAAGGTAGTAAAACTATCTGATTCTTTTGCTACTTTACATCAAGGACTGTATTTTGTTAATTATACTCCACAAGAAGAAGGGACATTTGTCTTTCATGTCGTCGCATTTAGCCGAGGGACTATCTCTCATGGTTCTGCTGCAACTCTAGTCCAAACCCAAGACCTTAGCGGAATCTCTGATCAAATTATTGAATTAAATTCAATTTTAGAGGAAACATCCAAAGAACTAGATACCTTAAAATCTGAAGTTCAAGAATTTGGCTCTACGCTAGGAAATGCTAGTAGCAATATTGATGCCAGTGTAGAATCAGTATCTGATTCTGTCGTAAATATTGAGGAGGCATCCTCTCAGATTAATTCTTTATTGTTTCCAATAGTGGCATCAATTGGAATAATTGTTGCACTTCAGGTTACAATACTTGCACGAAGAAGATAGTTATAATAACGTAGAATTTAACAATAATCATATGCCCAAGGCGGCAATCTTTTTCTCAATTATTTTACTTTCTTTCGTATTTTCAATTGCATATGGTTTTACTGGCGGTGATTTAGTGGATAATAATTTTGTTCAGAAAAATTATGACATTTTTGATTCAGATATAGTAAATGTCCCGCCAGATTTTTTTACACAAAATAATTACAAGAGATATGTGATCTTTGGAGCAGGTTCAAATGATTTTGATTTTTTAAACAAAAATTCATTATATGGAATAGAGTCTGACCGAGGATTTTTTCATGTAGCTGTATTAGAAGAAAATTCAGTTTCTAATCTAATCTCACGTGGATATACCGTTATTGAAGACTTTCCACTTGATTTTCACTCAGAGAAAAATGGTACTGATGCATCCAGGATTGGAGAAATTACAGGTTCTAGTTTGGCTGAAACTAAATATAATGTAACAGGGACAGGGATAAAAATTGCAATTGTAGATACAGGAGTAGATTTCTCTAATCCAGACATTAAGGATTCTCTAGCACGAAACAAACTAAATCATCCAATCATGATTGACGCAGACGGCCAAGGAATTATCTTAACTAATGCCACATTCTTTGCCTATATTGATAAAGATAATATCATTAGAAATTACAGCAAACCTTTGCCTGAAGGAATAACTTCAGGTGTCTATCAGACAAAGAAAGGAATATTTCTTGATATTTCCCAAGATGGAAAGGGAACTAACGTTCCAATTTACAATTCTTTTTTCCCTCAATTTGGATCAAGCATTATTTTTAATGGAACACTAAATACTGATATGAAAATTGGTGATAATAACAGAGATTACATTAAATCAGAAAGCGGAATTTATCGTCTTGGAATAATGTATCAAGGTAATGTCGGAGGACAGATTAGAATTCAAGTAGTGCCGGTCCTCTTTGTTGACTCTAATGTAGCTGGAGAGTATGATACCATAATTCCAGATCTTTCTACATCTTGGGAAGATTACACAAGATTTGATTTAGAAGCAGGTGAGAGTCCAAATTATGATTTTGATTTTACTGATGAAAAGCCAATAGTTTTGGGAAGTGGAAATGAATATCTAATTTATGATTCCAATGAAGATGGAATAATAGATTATAGTGCAGGAACTATTGGAGCTAGGGTCCTAGATGTTTATGGAGTCATTCAAAATAAAACAATCAATGTTGATGATACTCTAAATGCAATAAACGGTACACTTCTTCCCGCACTTGATCCCAAGGGAGAATTTTTTGGAGTGATGACAGATTTTATGGGACATGGAACTTCTAGTACTGCCTCAATTACTTCAAAAGGTCTACAAGAATACGATATTTACAACGACACAAAAAAGTTTGTAATTAAAGGAGTAGCTCCTGGTGCAAAAATAATTCCAATAAAGGCCCTGTGGTTTGGAGATACCATTTATGCGTGGTTATGGGCTGCTGGATTTGAAAATGAAGAGAATGACTGGAAATTTACTGGCAAAACAAATGTGGATATAATATCTAACAGTTGGGGAATCTCAAATTTCCCATCCCTTAAATCAGCTCCTGGAATGGATATTTTGTCATTAATTCAAAGTTTACTGGTAACCCCAAAATCTCTTGACGATGATTATCCCGGAATAACTATTGTGTCTAGTGCAGGAAATTCAGGACCAGGTTACGGAACAATAGGGCTGCCAAATACCTCCCCCTTTGGAATTTCTGTCGGAGCGACAACAAACAATGTTTTTGTTGGTTATGGTCCATTTGAAAATCAGCCAAGATTTGGAAATTCGACTTCACACTATAACCACGTGGTAGATTTTTCAAGCAGAGGCCCTGGAATTATTGGTGATCCAAAACCAGATATCATGAGTATAGGTGCATATGGATTCACACCATCAACAATGTTAAAGATTGAAAAAGATTCAAAGAAAGAATCATTTACTCTATTTGGTGGAACCAGCATGGCAGCACCAATAGTTTCTGGGAGTGCTGCTGTTTTGATGGAAGGACTAAATAAAAAATCAAAAGATTATGATCCTTTTACTATCAAAAATATCTTAATGTCCACTGCAACGGATTTACAGAATGATCCATTTAATCAGGGTTCAGGTTTAGTAAACGTAGATTCTGCACTTGGATTTGTAAATGGTGATAATGAAATCTTCATAGTTTATAATGATGCATCCTACAAAAACATAAAGAAAATTTTAGATCCGGTTGCAGAATCTTTTAATTCGACTGCAATAGGTTTTGAGAAATTTAAGTTTCCATCAAAACCAAAGCCAATTACTAGTTGGTTTGGAGGACAATTGTCTCCCGGAGAAAAAACCTCTGCAATATTTACAATTGAAAATCCTACTGATAAACAAATTGAAATAAAAATTAAACCACAAAAATTATCTCTAATCCAAAAAAATCAGTTTGAGGGCGAAACTAAAGTTCGTCAGCTGGATGCAAATTACCTTAAAGACCCAGACCTAAAAAATAAAAATGCATTTATTCCCAATTATATTGAACTCTCTGATGTTAAACTACACAAAGATCTAGGCGATTTCTTTGATAAAAAAAATCCAATACCTGAGGATGCCTCACTGTTGATTTTAAACGTAAATTTTCCCTTTACCACCTTTATGAACAAGACTGACGACGTATATGCAAATGACATAAAAATTTCATCGCTCTATCTTTATGATTGGGTTGATAAAAATAACAACACAAAAGTTACCAGTAATGAATTATCACTAATCAGCCGAGCAGGATCTTGGGGAACAGTACAAGAACTAAGAATTACTGAACCAAGTGAAAAGTTTGAAGGTACTCCCCTTGTTGGAGTATATCCAGTCCCTACAAGATATTCATACTGGTCAGGTGATACAAAACTAAATTCTACCTCAATGGAGTATACTTTATCTGCAAGTTATTATCAAAAACAAAAATGGTCTGTAATATGGGCAGAATCCTCATCGATTACAGTTCCATCATATGATACTGCCAAGGTAAAAGTAAATTTGGTTTTACCTAGTGATATTCAAACTGGTGTTTATCAAGGATTTCTAACATTTGAAGGAGATAAACATACTGTAAATGCACCAGTATCTTTTGTGGTAAAACTACCAATTGACAAAAAAGACACTCCTATTTTGATTTTAGGTCATCAAAGTGATGATGTGCTTTATGGTAACGGATACATCAAAGGTGCTTTTGATATGGCTAATCGCTACATGGCAGGGGACTGGCGGCAATATTATTTTGATATTAAAGACGAGTCAATTAATTCTGCTGCAATTGAATTATCCTGGAGTACAGATGACACAAATCTTTCTGTGTTTGTTATGAATCCCAAAGGAGAAATAATTCAAACAAATATGCCGGCGGGAATTTTTGGACATTTTCTTGGATGGGCATCTCTTGATTGGTTAGGAAATTCCGTTTTTAGTCAAGGAGGTGGATTTTTCCCTGTGAAAAACAAGGATAATACATCTACGGTAATTTATATTCCAATTAATCAAACTGGTACCTACTCGATTTTAGCACACTCTACTTTGTTTGGTGGAAATTCAACCACTGAACCAATTACCCTGGCAGCAAAATTTTCTACAATTTCTGCTGATGTCCAATCTGAATTAAATGAATTAAATCAAACTGAAATTCAGCCAGAACTATTCCTGCAAAATAAAACAGAGGTCATCGAAAAAACCCTTTCAAATGATTCATCAACTATCACCAAGCCAGCAGAAATTACAAAGGAGACCCTTTCAAAGGATTTGTCAATCACCAAACAAGATAAAATTGCGGAAGAAACATCATTTCCAATTGAATTGGCTATTGGTATTGGTATTGGATTTATGATCGCCTTTGTGTTTGTATTTATTACAAAACGAAATTCAGACAAATAATTGTACAAGGTTTATAAGCAATTTGGCGAGTACACAAGCTTGAATGTCAGAGCAGGGGACGAAAAAATCTGACGGATTATCCAGACGGGACTTTCTCAGGTTAATGGGAGCCGCAGGAACAGGACTAGCGTTTGCTCCGTTTATTCCCTTTGGAAACTATATGCCAAATCCATCATCATCTACACTAGAAAAAGTTAAAGTGATCTTACCTGATGGCACTCAAGCTAATGTTAATACTTATCCACTAAATTTCTCCGAAGTTATCACATATCCTGCAACTGGAGACCCTGCACTTGATGCAGAAGCATTTCGAAAATGGCAATTCATTAGATTACCTGAAGAGCTTGGTGGTTCTAAAAATGACATCTCTGCTTTTAGGGCATTTAGTATGATCTGCCTTCATCTTTGGTGTTTATGGAAATACTGGCCTGATGAGGGAAGAAAAAGAGGAGAATGTCCATGCCATGGTAGCATGTATAGGGCAACTACTGGACTAGCCTTTGTTGGACCTGCATCGGTTCAGGCCCCGCCATCAAACGTTTTGCCAAAATTAAATTTTGAACAAGACTCGGATGGCTTTTTATGGATTTTGCCACCAATTTGGGGTGTGAATGATAATGGAGTAATTGGGTATGGCCGTTTCCTTAAGTAGAAGAACCGGCGTAGTTGCCTTTTTCTACTGGTTATGGGAAGGGTTTGACAGATCTATTTTTACTGCAATCAAATTTTCATTTCCAGCAAGATTTGTAAGTCCGTTTGGATTTTTGGGAATGCTTACTTTCATTACTTTTATCATTCTTGGAATCACTGGTGCGTTACTCATGTTTTACTATCAACCAATTTTAGACAGGGCTTGGGATAGTGTACAATTCATCAATGATGATGTACCATTTGGATTCCATATGAGAAACATCCACTATCATGGCTCAAACGCAATGGTACTCTTGGCTGTTCTTCACATGTATTATCAATTCTTTAGTGGACGATACAAAATTAGAAATGAACTGTTATGGGTTACAGGTGTCATACTTGGTGTAGTTACAGTTCTTGAAGCTTTTACCGGTTATGATGTAATATTTAGCGAAAGAGCAGAACTTGCAATTAGTATTGCTGCCTCTCTTACCACTTCTATTCCTGTAGTTGGACCGTTGATACGTGATTCGGCATTAGGTAGTGGATTTTCTGATTTTGTTTTAAGGTTCTATGCACAACATGTATTCCTCTTACCAATCGTAATGCTTGGTTTAATGGCAGTACACTTCCCCCGATTCCTAGTATTTGATGTACCAATGGTAATGGCTATTTCTGGTGCCATCTTAATCACAGGTGGTGTTTTCCCAATTGATATGGGATTCAAATTTGAACCCACAGTACCGCCAGGTGTAACAGTCCCTGAATGGTATCTCACAGGAATTTACGCATTCATGAGAACACAATATGACAAATTCGTCACTGGGCTACTATGGCCTTTGATTTTTATAGCATCGCTAGTTTTGATCCCGTTCATTGATAGATACAAAAAATTCTCTTGGAAAGATCGTCCTATGATTACGGCATTTGGAATCACAAGTCTTGCCCAAATTATGGTCACTACATATTGGGGATTCTATATTTCTCCAGATGTAACAATTCCACTAGTAGAGCGTCTTGTTATTGATCCACTATTCTTCTACTCTACAATGATACTCTTAGTTCCATTGAGTTTTGGATTCACATACATGATGATACACATGGCAAAAGAGTCTGAGAGAAAAGCTAAACTTCACAAAGAAAATGGGCCTCAAAAAGTAGCAACAATAAATCTCTCAGAACAATGGATAAACTGGCTTTTAGTAGCACTGTTGGCATTCCAAGTTTTGCTTAACATTGCAGCTTACAATGCAGCCTTGATTGGAATGAAGAACATCTCCTTGTTCTTTATAGGAATCATATTGTTAGTCTTTGCTGGATTCTTCCATCTCTACAGATATGGATTAGCTCAAGCCAAAAATCCACCTCCTCCACCCCCAGTTCCAAAACCAGAGGAAAAACCAAAGCTACCAGAACCTGTTCCAGAGACCAGCAAGCTTCCTGAGGGTTCAGAAAAACCTGAAGATAAAAAAGAATTACCTTCAGAAATTCAAACTCCAAAAGTAAAAGCTGATGTTGGTTTTGATGTTAACCGAGATACAAACATTGGATCAAATGATCTTTCAAAACCATGATTTCCAAAATTCTAAAAAAGCTTTATAAGAACTCTTGGGGGAAAAAAAATCGTTGAGTGCAACAGCGACAAGTCCCGCATATGGTATTGGACTAATTGCAGTAATTGTTGGAATGTCAGTTGGCCTTATTTTCTATACTGGATTTTATCTTCCAGAGTCATTGGCAAAACCCTCAGTATCTGAACATATTCTAAATCCTGAAGAAACTTTTGTAATTGATATTGTACCAGGCGCGGTTATAGAAGGTAATGATAGCTATGTCCCAAATAAGGCAACTGTTCTTCTTGGAATCAGCAACCATGTAATTTGGGAAAACAATGACGAAACACCACATACTGTAACTCCTGATCACCGAACGGCAGACTCCTACAGTGGTGATTTTGGCTCTATAGGAGTTGTAATGCCGGGTGAAACATTTGAATTTCTTTTCACCGAAGCACAGGAAATTCCATATCACTGTGACCCACATCCTTGGATGAAGGGAACAATTAAAATTGAAAAGAGCAGATTCTAGGCAGAATACCTTGCAAATATTATTTGACTTTCAATTTCTTTATGTTGCTCAATTATTGAGGCTCTAAATTTAATCTCATGTTCTTGTGTTGATTCTAATGAAATAATTGCAGTAAATTCAGCTTTGTTTTCTGGCATTACATCTTTGTTGATAAAAAGCCTTGATACGTTTTGGGATATTTTTTTTCCATTATATGACTTGTAGATAATATGTTCATTTGAATCTAAAATTGTTGTATTGATTACAACCCCGTCATATCTACCTGGATATGATACTGAAATTGTTCCTTTGATCTCAGAATTTGGGTGAATTACTTTAGAATTTAGATTAAACTCTATATCCTTCATACAAAAATATCGCTTCACTCTGAATAAATTTGTTAGAACGGGCCCAAAGGGCTTCGATCCCTTGACCATTGGATTAGAAGTCCAACACTCTATCCATGCTGAGCTATGGGCCCAAAAACCAGCAAATTAATTACTATTTTAAGGGTTTACAACCATTTTTTTTTGTAAATGTCTCTTTCCATTTTAAACAAAAATTGTTGAGCATATCCAGAATATGGACCAAAATATTTTGTAATTTTTTCGTGCAATATATCGTACTGTCTATTTGTAATACTTTTAGTACCAAGTTCAAAGATGTTAGGATAGTATTTTTCCAAAATTCGAATCATCCATCTGTCCAATGGAAATGCTTCTGTTTTATCAAGGGAAAACAGCAATATACAATCTGCAACTTTGTTACCTACTCCTGGAACTTGGGAAATAATTTCTTTGGCTTTAAAATATTCACATTTTTTCAAGTTTTCAAAATTTATTGTGTCTGAACAAACCATCTCTGATGCCTTTATAATGAATTTTGATCGATAACCAGTACCACACTTTTTAATTTCTTGAATTGATGCAGATGCAAGAAATTTTGGTTCGGGAAACAAAAAGAATTCCTTATTTTCAAAAGATACCTTTTCTCCAAAAATTTTACAAATATTTTCCAAAGTTATTCTGATTTTTTGGATATTTGAATTTGAGGAAACAATGAATGAAATAAAACATTGAAAAGGATCTTGTCTTAGCAATCGAAGTCCAAGATACTTTTTTACAGCATATCTTGTTATCTTGTCTTTCAAAATTGATTTTAAGATTTCTTCAAGATTATCTTTTTCCCTGAAATAATCTGTTTTTTGTTTAGAAAAGGATTTAATTTTTCCTAAGCTGTTAACTCGTAAAATATCTTGCCCATTAATTCCATACCAATTATTTTGATCCTTTTTCCAAAGAAAAACTTGCCCGCTATTTATGGTACTATCTAAATTAATTTTACAATAATCTACCATTTCAAATAGATATGATTTCATTAACCAAAGGCGCGTGAGCATCTAGTCCAAATTGGTCATGTATCTCTTGGGAAAATTTCTCACAAGATTCCATATCTCCATGAACAGTCAGAACCTTTGGGTTTCCTTTAATTTTTTTAACTATGTCAAACAACTCTTTTCTATCTGCGTGTCCTGAAAATTGGAATTGCTTTATTTCTGCTGCAACATTAAGATCTTTTCCCCTGGTGTTTACTTTACCTGTATCAAGAAGTTTTTTGCCAGGCGTTCCTTCGCCTTGATATGAAACCAATGCTATTCCGTTTTTGCTATCAAAAGACAATTGTTGTAGGTAATATGTGGCATTTCCTCCAACTAACATACCAGCAGGAGAAATCACTACACAAGGCTCTTCGATAGCACGTTTTCTTTTATCGTGATCCTTTATAGCAATAGATTGGTTAATTGCATCTGCAAAAACTTCTGGGTCTCTTTGATAATCTGGATGACGAAACATTATGTCATTTACTTTAAGTGCCATCCCATCCATTATGATTTTGTGTTTAAAATTTGAACTTCGTAAAATACAAGCCATCTCTTGAGAACGTTCAACAGAAAAAGATGGAATAAACAACACTCCTTTTCTATCCATTACTTCATTTGCAAATTCAATTAGTTGGTTTTCTGATTCTTTTCTTGGGATTTGCTCGGTTTGGGAATATGTGCTTTCAATTATTAGAAGATCAATGTCTCCAATATCTAAATCTGCTTCACGCAACATTCTAGAGCCAGCCGTTTTGATGTCTCCTGTATAGAACATTTTCTTTTTTTCAGATTCAACTAAAACAGTACTTCCACCAATCACGTGACCACTTTCTCTTAGCTCGAAGGTGGCATTTCCTTTAGTTATTTTTTGTCTAAAACCTACCTCTTTTGCGTTTCTCATCATGTTGTTTAATTCTGGTAATCCAAATGGTTGTGCATCTTTGGTAATTTTTAGCATATCTTCAATGAGTAATTGCGATAAATCGAAGGTTGGTGGAGTGGCATAGACATCTGTATTTCCGCTTACAAACAATGAAGGGACATTTCCTGAATGATCAAGATGTGCATGGGTAATAATTATGGCATCCAAATCTTTAGGTTTTACATGTAAGGGATATTCTGGAGGAGCACCCCGTCTTCCAAATAACACCCCGTAATCTAGTAGCACGTTTGTCCCATTACAATTTACTAAAAAACCAGAACGACCAACTTGATTTGCAGCTCCTAAAACTTTGACATCCAAGAAGTAATTTGAATTCTAATCTATGTTAATACCTTGCCAAGATAATTCCGATCATTAGGTGAAATACAGAAACTACAAAAGCTTTAATTACTTTAAGCTAAAATTCGATCCGCATGGGAAGAACTTATGAAGAATGGATTAAAACGCAAGATCAAGCAGTTGTCGCTAAAACACGTAAAGGTGACGAAGCAAACAAACCACTACTAAATCAAATTAACTGGATTTGGGTAAAGAACCTGATGGATAAGAAGCCTGAACTAAATCCAACTTCTGCAGAATTACTGGATTGGGTAACTTCTGGCCAAATTGACGCAATGAGAAAATAGACATCCAACACACGTTATCTTTTTATTTAAATTCAATTTCCTTGGTATTTTTCATCACATTGTTTATTTCAGATAGATCTTTTTGTTTTACATAGATTAGAGTAAATTAGTTCATTATACTTGCTATGTAATCTACAAAAGCTTTAATTAGTGTAAGCTAAGATTCGATCCGCATGGGAAGAACTTATGAAGAATGGATTAAGTCGCAAGATCAAACCCTCGTCGCTGCAACACGTAAAGGTGACGAAGCAAACAAACCACTCTTAAATCAACTCAACTGGATTTGGGTTAAAAATATGTTGGATAAGAAATCTGAACTCAACCCTTCTTCTGCCGAATTACTTGACTGGGTTACTTCTGGTCAAATCGACGCAATGAGAAAATAAACGTGCAAAACACGTCATCTTTTTGTTTTTTATAAATTGCAACTATTCTGATGCATGTAATTCTTTCAAAACCAGTTTATTCGATCATTTCATAACGGGGTTATGAATTTCAATCATGGTTTAAATAGCAACCAAGAAATAGATAGTTGAATAAAATGCCAATCGCAATACTTCCAGACATTGATGAGCAAAGATGTATAGGCTGTGCACTATGTGTAGAAATCTGTACAACTCTTGGTCCTGATGTCCTTAGAGTAAAACCAGTTGAAGGCTGGAAGAGAGGTAAGGCATTTGTCTTTTACCCAGAGAGATGTATCTCTGATGGTGCATGCATTGGTGTATGCCCAACAAAGTCAATCTTTTGGATGAGACCAATGAATTACACGGCTGGACAACCAGTACCTCTTCACAAAAACGGTGTCTTCATCAACGGCTGGGCAGAAGACGCAGCCTTATAGACTGTATCTTTCAGCACACATTTTTTTCTTATTTTTAATTAAGAGATTTTTTCCTGATTTCTTTTGGTAGAATTTTGATAAAGTGTTTCAAAAAATCATCTTTCTTATTAAAATAAATTTCTGAAAATTTGTTGTTCTCAAAAAATTTAATCCATGTTGTTTTAAATTCTGAAAATTCCTTTGAATTAAAAATCACTCTTGCAGTTTCATGATGAGCTGCCGGAAAAATATCTGATATTTCATTTGGTATTAATCCTAATTGTGGATTATAGTAGCATACCTGAATCGAATCAATATTTTTGAATTTTTGTTTTAGAGCAAAATAATCCTGGGATAAATATCCCGGTTTGATGTAAGGTTCTTTTATAATTATTATGGAATTTTTCTTAGATTTGAACCTCCTAACTATTGCATGATATGAACGAACTTCGGGTCGATATTGGTCGTTTTTATCATAAAGAAAAATAGCCTTTTTTTTAAATCTTGGAGTAGAAACAGTCAAAAAATCAGAATTATTGATAAAAATTTCTGTCATCTCAAATAATTTAGGATGAGCCCTTGCCTTTTTTAAGACATATTCCCATAATCTTCCTTCATAAATTGCCTGTTTTACCTTATCAACTTCAAGCTTTATTGCATGTAAATTATGTACAGCAATTTCATTAATTTTTTCTTGGCCCTTTAATTGACGTAATTCATCAGGTGTATACTTTGAGCATATTTCGCAATTGCAAGGGAAAACAGCAATGTCTGAGAGGTATCTTGTACCGTCATCTGTAATGTATCTATCTTGTTTTGCATACAACATGTATGACGCCGAATCAAAGGTATCACATCCCAAGGCTACTGCGAAAGGAATTGTTAATGGATGACCAGCCCCAAACAGATGTAAAGGAATGGAGTGTGGCATTTGTTTTTTTGCCGATACGATCATCTGCGCTAATAATTTGTATTCATAAGATTCCATAAACTCTACTGGACTTCCCAAGGCTAGCATCTTAAAACCCATATTAACCAAAGATTTGGTTGCTCTTTCAACCAAATCGAAATGCTCTCCTCCCTGAATTGGACCAATCCAAATTTGTCCGTTCTCTTCACTATCTTGTAGAGTTGTTTTTGAAACTTTTAGGGTATGATTGACATATGATTCTGCTTTTTTCCTTGGTAGACCATATCCTGTTGGCTTGTCTAACGGTATTGCAAAATCAGTTAAAATTCCTTTTTCAAAATTTGCCATTTCTGGAGGTAAAACAGATACGTCCCCATATTCAAGAACTTGGTATCCACCAGAATCTGTCATTACCGCACCATCAAAATTAATTATTTTGTGAATTCCTTTTTTTAATGCCTCATCTCCATAGTGATTCTTTGTTATGTAGGCATTTGTAATTACCAGATCAAATCCAATTTCTTTAATTTTTTTTGAAGGAATTGTTTGCTTTACAGGATGAATTACAGGAACATATGCCGGTGTTTCTATCTTTCCATGATTAGTGTAAATTACCCCAATCCTTCCAGCTAGATCCGTTTTTAAAATTTCAAACAAGCAACTAATTCCTAACAAAGGTGTTATTTAATCAATAAGTAAAAAATTCCTTCAAATTGTTTTTTTCAGTTATTGTAGTTAACCAATCCACTTCTTCGGTTTTAATTTCTCCTTTGATTGCATCCAATACTTTTTTTGTTGTTTCTTGAATACTTTGCGTAGTGACATCTATTTGAAAAGTTTTTTCCACACCGAATCGAGTAATTGTATCATAAAGAATCACTCCCAGTACTTCACTTCCTATATTGTCTTTAATTTTCTCTTTTGTGTATCCTCTTTCCTTATAGACTGATATCAAGTCGTATGGATTTTTTCTTAAAACTATTGCTTTTTTTATTTGGTTTGATGATAAAACGTAAGGAGCTAAGTGCCCTACAATCAAAACTGGTTGTGAAATTTCTTCTCTAATTAATTTTTTTCTAGTTTGATAACATCCACATCGTTTGTTTCCTCACTCTTTTCAAGTAATCCAAACTCTTGAGCAATATCGTTGATATCAATTACTGGAAGGTGTAATATTTTACTAATTTCTTTTGTTAGGGTATGTTTTCCTACACCAGGGTTTCCAGTTATAACATAAGACATACAATTTAATCTAAATTTACTACATTAAACAATTTCTGCAATACTAATATGTACAATCCACTTTTTGTTGATTATGCAAATTGGTTTACTGGGAAAGGCAAATGTTGGTAAATCAACTTTTTTCTCTGCAGCGACTGAAACTCCAGTTCCTACGGGAAACTTCCCTTTTACAACAATAGAGCCAAACGTAGGTATAGCATATGTAAAAGCTGATTGTGCATGCAAATATTTTGAGATTTCACACGAAAATCCCTTATGTGTAAACAAGGTTCGATTCATTCCTGTAAAATTAATTGATGTTGCAGGATTAGTTCCTGGTGCAAATGAAGGTAAAGGCCTTGGGAATCAATTTTTGGATGACGCCAGACAAGCCGAGGTTCTTATTCATGTAGTGGATATTGCAGGTACTACGGATATTCAGGGACAACCAGTTCCTGCAGGTACACATGATCCAATTGAAGATGTCAAATTTGTTCAAAATGAATTTGATCTATGGTTTGTAAACATACTTCAAAGAGAATGGGATAAGATAACTAGAGAAATTGATCAAAAAAGAGCAAAACTAACTGATGGGATTGCAAAAAGATTTACTGGCTTGGGAATTAAAGACTATCAAGTTCATGAAGCGTTACAAAAGCTAAATTTAATCTCAAAAAATCCAAAAGAATGGTCAAATTCCAATATCCAAACTTTTGTAAAAGAACTCAGAAAGAACACAAAACCAATAATAATTGCTGCAAACAAAGCAGATCTATGTAAAGATCTTGATATAATCAAAAAAATTTCTGATACTACTGTTGTTACTTGTAGCGCAGAGACAGAATTATTGTTAAGAAAAGCATCTAAAGCAGGAATAGTAAATTATTCTCCTGGTGATGAGGGATTCTCTATTGTAGAAAACAAAAAAATTCTGCCCCAACAAAAAAAAGCTCTCAATGTTGTTAAAGAAATATTTTCTAAAATTCAATCTACAGGTATTCAAAAAATCTTAAACATTGCAGTATTTGATACTCTAAAATTCATTGTCGTTTATCCAGTTGAAGATGAAACAAAACTAACTAACAAAGATGGTGATGTTTTACCAGACGCAAAGTTATTACCAGAAAACTCTACAGCAAAAGATTTGGCTGCTTTGGTCCATGCAGATATTGCTAAAGGATTTTTGCATGCAATAGATTGTAAAACAAAACAAAGAATTGGAGGAGATCATAAATTAAAAAACGGTGATGTAATCAAAATTGTATCAACATTAAGTAGGGGTTAGCTTGATTGGATTAGGAATTGAGAGCACAGCACACACATTCTCCTGTGCAATTATAGAAAAAAAAGGAAAAAAAGGAAAAATATTATCTGATGTTAGGAAAATTTATCGGCCTCCAAAGGGTGAGGGTATTCATCCCCGAGAGGCATCACGACATCATATAGAAAACAGTCCGACTGTGTTATCTGACAGTCTTAAGGAGGCTAAAATTACCATAAAGGATCTAGACCTTATTTCTTATGCTGCAGGCCCTGGTCTTGGTCCTTGCTTGAGAGTAGGGGCAGTAGTTGCTCGCTCCCTTGCATCCTATTATGATATTCCAATTTATCCGGTCAATCATGCAATTGGACATATCGAATTAGGTAAACTTCTAACTGACGCTAAAAATCCTTTAGTACTTTTAGTTTCGGGGGGGCATACTATGCTTCTTGCATTTCTAAATAAACAATGGAGAGTCTTTGGAGAGACTTTGGATATCACATTAGGCCAACTGCTTGATCAATTTGGACGTTCAATCGGGCTTGCCTCTCCATGTGGAGAAAATATCGAAGAACTTGCCAAAACCTCATCAAAATATGTCATACTACCATATTCTGTAAAAGGAAACGATGTTTCATTTTCTGGGCTATTGTCAGCAACCAAATCTATTGTTCCAAACAGCAAAGCT
>PVMK01127848.1_pt1 | contig 42111 bp, 37 predicted proteins | sample 1853481 | NCBI WGS metagenome assembly PVMK01 (sample SAMN08533507, study PRJNA380276) | Marine sediment metagenome, whole genome shotgun sequencing project.
GGATCGTACTTGTTCTTGAGCTCAACCAACCGAGCGTAGTTCGTGTTCCAGTTCTTAATGACACGAGCATCGCCATCATCATTAAACATGTTGTTGATATACACTCCATCCGTATAAGGCACCAATTTTTTCCAGGCGCTGCGGATCTTAGCAATATAATCGCCTTGCTCATCCTTACGTTTCGGCCAGGAAGCAGCCAAAATCATCTGCACTTCAGCATTACGGTTGGGATAGGCCGTTGCACCGGGTGCAATTTCGTTGATCGCGCCACCCACCTGGGTAAAATTGATGGCGATCTGGACCGGTAAAGGATCCTTGGTAATATCGACCAGCAAATCGATCATTTTCGGCTTGATCTCCGTCAGCATCCCGGCTTTCTGGTAGTACTGGTGGCCCCACGGCACGTTACGGTCAATGCGCGACTGGATATCAAGGTATTTACCAACCGCAATATCATCCAGCACAGGCTTACCAATTGCGCGGATAGGCGCAAGTACCTTTTCGCCCTCGGCAGGATCGCCGCCCCAGAATGTGGAGATATTTATGAAGCCCTTACCGTTAGGCATGATGATGGTATTGCAGCTAAGCTCCAGATCCCAAGGCACGGTTTCAATCAATTCCGCATAGGCGTTCAATATTTGCTTTGCGCTGGACATCGGATACATGATAGAGCCCGCTAAAAAGTCGGTACCTACCTCCTAGCACTGGTACTCGAACTTCGTTACAGCCCCGAAGTTGCCACCACCGCCACGCAGCCCCCCGAACAGGCCCGGGCTTCTCGTTGGCCGTTGCCCGCCGGAATACACCATCAGTCGTAACGATCTCGATTGAAGTCACGTTATCGCATGTCAGGCCAAAGCGGCGGCTCAACTTTCCAAACCGCCCCCCAGCGTCAGGCCGGCGGCGCCGGTATGGGAAACGACCCCGGCCGGGGTGGCCAGGTCGTAAGGCTGTGTCCCCCGGTCGACTGCACCGAGCAGCACGCCTGGCTCCGCGGTCGCCCTGCGGAAAATAGGATCGCAGGTAACTTTGTTCATACGCGAACAATCGATCGCAATACCGCCCTCACACATGCCCTTGCCTGCGCCGTTATGACCGCCGCCTCTAAGAGATGTGAGTGCCCGGTAATCACGTGCAACGTTAATGGCGTTTTGTATATCGCTTGCATTTGTGACCTGCACAATCACGGCCGGATGATGGTCGATCATGCCATTCCAGACTTTGCGGGCGCTCTCATAGCCCTCGGTGCTTGGCAGCAATAGGTTGCCCGAAATGGCGGACTGCAGCTCTTTCAGCACCGCTTTTTCCAGCACCTTGGTGCTGCCATCCAGCGTCACGATATCTATATCAGTCAGTACGGCAGAACCGACGGGCTGAGGAGAGCAGTTTATGTGATTGCCACAAAATTTTTCTCCTGGCTGGTCCAAAAAATGTTCATTCGCAGACACACTGCCCGGTAAAGCGGCCGCCACGGCAGCAGCTAACGATGAATTGACAAATGTTCTTCTTCTCATGTTCCGCACTCCCATTACTATTCCACCCGGTGAATTTAGAATCTCCAACCGAATCCGGTCTTGAATTTCTTTATCGTGTATTTGGGATTGAATACAGATGTTGCTGGATTCATCAAGCCACACTGTCGGTCAGATCGGTCCGGCCAGTCTGCTCCCGGCCGGGCGGCAAAGCAGTAGGTATAAACACCTAATCGACTTTAGGGTTAGCGCACAGAGTGCGGTACGGGAGTTACCGGAACCACCGGACCTGTGGATAGCGTCGCGCAAGCCACCGATCGAAGCCGAGCCACAAGCCGGAAGGCCACCACAGAAACACCAGGTTCAGAATAAAGAACGGCAGCAAGGAGGCGTCGTAATAACCGCCGATGGCGAGGTTGAACAGAATAAAGAAACTGACCGCGGCCGCAAGGCGGGTGGTGATGCCGAATAAAAGGCCCAGTGAGGAATAGATTTCGCCCAGCGTGACGACCCACGCGACGGCGATGTACATCGGTATCGCAAAGTTCTGCAGGTACATCACGGCAAACGCATCCGGCGGCATCTCGGTGAGCCGGTCCAGGAATATCAATTTCAGGTAATCCGTCGTTAGCCATCCGTGGTTGATTTTGTTGAAGCCGGCGACCAGCCAGAAGACGGCAAACAGGGTTCGGAACAACAAGTGCAGCCAGATTCCGAACGTACGAATCGGATGCGCGCGCATCCACTGAAGCGTCCAGACCTGCTCGAACGCCTTGACCGCTTCTTTCATGATCCGTTCCCGGTGTGCTGCTGGATAGCCTCCAGCGACTCCCACAACGGTAGCCGCTGGCAGTAACCGAGCGGCTGCGACGAAGCAGAAATCAGCCACTGCCGATTGACGCGGTCTATAGTCCGGTCGCCGAGTTCGACGACACCTGGATCCAGAATCAGCCGGGCCTCGATGACCTCAACATCCGTCCATTGACCGTCGGTGACGGCGTAGACAATCGCGGGTCGCGTGTGTCCTTGCGCCGCCAACTGTTCAGACCGGAAGTTGTTGATAAACCATTCCCATATCGTGGCGATCTGTGACCAGAAGCTGCGCGTTTCCAGGTGATACAGCGTGAACGAACCTTGTTCAGGGACCGCGCTGTGCTCCGGTGGCCCACCGCCTGCCTCGCACAGCACGATCATCTCGCACATCGTACAGACCTCGCCGTACGGCCCGACCAGGAAGTAATCACGGTAGGCCTCGATGTTGATCTGCGCGAACACCGGCCACGCGCACAACAGAACGATGCCGACGGCCAGCCGCGAAGTAGCGCTTGCTTCTCTATTCTTCTGTTGCATAAAACGTGCTGGTGCTGGAGCTTGCCAAGCTATAAAGTTAGCACTGGCACCACAGAAAAATACAATAATTGATCCCTGACCTCGAAAAACTCGCGACGATCCATCCCGTCCTGCCCGCGGTCGCTGGCAGCCTGATTCTGGTCCTGGCCGCCGTTGTTGCGAACCTGATCGCGAAGCGGCTGCTGGTCGTCTTAGTGCGGAAGCTGGTGAAGCACACGCGCACGCACTGGGATGATGCGCTGGTCCAGTACAACGCGTTCGGGCGGCTCTCTCAGATTGTGCCGGCGGTCATTGTTTATGCCGGTGTTGGGTTGGTGCCCGACTTGCCCGATGCGGTCATCACGGTCTCGCACAACGTTGCCAATGCCTGGATGATCCTGATGGTCACGCTGACGCTCATATCTGTGCTGAACGCAGGGGACCTGATTTACGAGCGCCGGCCAGAATCGCGCGGGCGGCCCATCACGGGATTCGTCCAGATTTTGCAGATCGTGGTCTATGTTTTCGGCGCGGTCCTGGTGGTTGCCGCGTTGCTCGACCGCTCGCCACTGATCCTGCTCAGTGGCATGGGCGCGCTCTCGGCGGTGATGATGTTCGTGTTCAAGGACACGCTGCTGTCACTCATGGCCAGTCTCCAATTGAGCGGCCAGGACATGATCCGCGTCGGCGATTGGCTCGAGGCGCCGCAGTTTGGCGCCGACGGCGATGTGACCGAGGTCGAGCTGTTCACCGTGACGGTGCAGAACTGGGACAAGACCATTACCAAGATCCCGACCTCCAAGCTGGTCTACGATTCGTTCAAGAACTGGCGCGGTATGTCGGAGTCGGGCGGCCGGCGGATCAAGCGCTCGCTCAATATCGATTTCAACTCCATCCGTTTTCTGACCGACGCCGAGGTGCAGCGCTTTACCGGTTTCGCATTATTGAAAGACTACATCGAGGCCAAGGAGGCCGAGCTCAAAGCCTACAACGAGGCGCTGGGTGCTCCGGGCGAGTCCAGCGTGAACTTAAGGCGCTTGACCAACATTGGCACCTTCCGCGCCTATATCTACAACTACCTCAAGCATCATCCGAAGATTCACCAGGACATGACACTGATCGTGCGGCAGCTGCAGCCGACCACCGAAGGCCTGCCGATCGAGATCTATTGCTTCAGTAACGACATTGAGTGGGCCGCGTACGAAGACATTCAGTCCGATATCTTCGATCACACCAGCGCGATCGCGCCGGAGTTCGGGTTGCGCCTGTACCAGCGACCCGCCGGCGCGGACCTGGAAGGGCTGCGGGGGAAATAGGGGTCGAACCGAGGTTTTCGGTGGGGTGCTAAGTGGCCGATTGCGGTTTAACGGCATGAATCGTTTTGACGACATCCAGGTATACATGCCGAACGTCACGAATCACAAACCCCGCCGCCTCGACATTGGCGATAGTCGGCCGGTTGACGTTCGGACCGTTGATGCTCGAGAGCGGGTTGATCAGGTTGAACATCTGTTTGAACGGAAAATAGGCACTCCCTGTGTGTTCGAACATGCGCAAGTCTGCCCCGGGCTTCATGACGCGAAACAATGATCTGAGTCCTTCGATCGGATTCGGTACGGAACAGAAGGTACAGGATGTATACACTTGGTCGAATGTACCGTCGTCAAATTTCAGATCATGCACGTCCATCTCCAGCGCCTGGAACTTGCCCGGATAAGCGGCAACCCGCTCACCCGCCGCCTCGAGCATCTTTGGGCTGATATCGATCGCGGTTATATCCTGTCCGGGCGGAAAAAACGGAATGTCGAGACCGGTGCCGAGCGCAAGAAACAGGATCTTGCCTTCCATAGGGCTAAATAACTCTTTTTTATAAGGCCCCCAGCGCTTGTCGGGGCCGAATCCGGTCATGAAATCGTAGCTCCGGGCCATTCGGTCCCACTTTTTTTGAGTTGCAAGGTCCATGTCGGTCCGAACTTACAAAGGCACCCGCCCGTTGATCAGGAAATTTGCGAAATAGGTGGCCGTCAGCGTGACGAGGCCGATCAGTGCGCCAACCCAGATCGCGGTGCCGGCCGATACCGGACCCATCGCGGCGGCCATGCCAACCACCATGCCGGCTAGCATGCCGGAGAACATCATCGGCAGCATGACCTCTAACGCACCGAAGAAACGAAAAAACACGAGCAGTCCGATGAACAGGCCCAGCAGCATGCCGAGCGCCATACTGACGAACATGGCGACCAGCATCGGCCAGGCCGGGCTGATCAGGGCCGACATGACCAAGGCGACCAGTCCGCCAATGCAGGCGTTGGCCAACATATCACCGAAAAGAAAATAGGGCCGGATCCGCATTTTTATTCGCAACTGTATTTATTCTTAACCATATCGGGGTCAGACCCCGGTTGCAATTGCGCCAGTTATTGCACGCCCGGTTTCGGCACGATGCGCACGATCTTGCCCGAGTCCGTTGCCAGGTATAGCAGTCCATCCGGACCCTGTGCGACGTCGCGAATGCGTTCACCCCAGTCACCGAGCAACCGTTCTTCGGCGACGACGCTGTTTCCGTCCAACACGAGGCGATTTAAATGCATGCGGTTTAGTGAGCCGCTAAACAGGTTGCCGTTCCAGGCCGGATAGCGATCGCCCGAATAAAACGTCATGCCACTGGGGGCGATGCCGGGCAGGTAGAATTTCAGCGGCTGTTCCATGCCGGGCTGGGCGGTGCCGATGCCGATGGTTTTTCCTTCACGGCTGACTCCGCGGGTGATCACCGGCCAACCGTAATTATTGCCTGCTTCAATACGGTTGATTTCATCGCCACCGTCCGGGCCGTGTTCGTGCTCGAACAAAAGTCCGGACTCCGGCTGAAACGTCAGTCCCTGTGGATTGCGGTGGCCGTACGACCAGACCTCCGGCGCCGCATCGGCTCGCCCGGCAAATGGGTTGTCCGCCGGCGCGCTGCCGTCGTCGTGCAAGCGCACGACCTTGCCGGAGTGACTGCCGAGGTTCTGTGCATCCTCTCCGTTCAGCCGGTCGCCGACTGCCACAAACAGGTAACGGTCCCCGTCCATTGCGAGACGTGAACCCCAGCGGCCGGGCGCGGCGCTGGCATTGTTGGCAATAAAAATGTCCTCGGTATCGACGAGCCGGTCGTCCTGCAACGTTGCTTTGGCTACAGCCAGTACATGCCCGTCACCGATGGGTTTGACGTAGGCCAAATAGATCGTCCGGTTGGTCGCAAATGCCGGATCGACGAGAACGTCGAACAATCCACCGCTTGCGACCGGATCGAACGGGCCGCCGCCGACGACCCGCAGCACCTCCGGTGCGCCATCAAGCAAACGCATTTCGCGAGTTTTAAGGTCCATCAATGCGACGTCACCGCGCCGTATCGTAAAAATCATCGTGTCGGGATCAATGAAATCCATCGCCCAGACCACGTCGTCGATCTGCACCAACTCATCTAGCGACAGTGTCATGCCTTCCGATTGGAACTCCGTTTCCTTGACCAGCAGCGGCCGGGCCACAGCGGCGAACTCCTCGTGGGTACCGCCGCCCTGGATGCGCGCAGCCACCGTGCCGTCGCGCGCGAGCACATAACTGGTCGGCAAGACTTCGTTCCAGAACGGATCGATGACGTTCACGATCGTTTCCATGTCTGGCTCGAGACTCAGGAAACTTTCGAATTCGGGGAACCACTTGTCGATGAACGGTTCGATGACCGTTTCCAGGTCCCCAGGGTCGTCCAGGGACACGGCGACGAGGTCGAAACCCTGATCGCCAAGCTCCGCTTCCAGCGCCATCAAATCGGGTATTTCTTCCAGGCACGGTCGGCACCAGGTCGCCCAGAAATTCACCAGCACAACCTGGCCGCGGCGCGCGAGCAACTCGGCCTCAAGGCGGTTTGCGGTGATGGGTTCAAGGCGCTCGGATGCCGGCGCGCTAGCGCCGACGAACGCGCAGCCGACCAGGACGAGCAGCGCGACGGGTTTCAATGCGGACACGAAAGCAATGCGGCTGCGGTCAGTCGGTCGCGATGCGGAGCCCAACGGGCGGCAGTGCCATGAAGAACACTTCCTCGTTGTCTTGTTGCCAGGCGAGGTAAACGACGCCATCGGCGGCAACTGCCGTGACCGGGTCTTTGGACGAGCCGGGCGGTGTCGCAATTTCGACCGGCGCGGACAGCGTTTGGCCGCCGTCCTGGGATACGGACGTGAACAAGCGGCGCGGGCCTTCGACGAGCTTGCCGTGCCAGACGAGGCGGACCTCGCCGGCGGCATCGACGCTCAGCGCCGGTGCATCGGAGTAGGGCGCGCCCGGTTGCACCTGCTGGGCGCCTTTGAAGGTTTTGCCGCTGTCGTCTGAACGGCTGAAATACAGACCAGCTGGATCTTCACCGCCGGTGTACGCAGCGGCATACAGGTGCTCGCCGTGCACGACCATTTCGGTCGGTTTCAGCGGACAGCCGTTGATGTCCCAGCGCTTGAGATCGACCCGCCCAGCGTCGGTGAAACTGCGCCCGCCGTCAGTGGATACGGCAATCGTGCTATCGCGGCCGTCCGGGTAAATTTTCCGATAGCCCATGAATGCAGTGTCGTCACTGAACGCCAGCGTGAACTGGCAACACGGACAGACATCGTTGTCGGGCAACACCGTGCGCTCGGCCTCGAAGCTCTTGCCGTCATCGCGCGAGATCGCGACGACGCCGTCCGCGCCATCGCTGTTATCGGACATCGCGGCCACATCCTGCCAGGCCGTGATGATGGTACCGTCGGGTGCGACGCCCATAGTGCCAAACGAATGCGTCATCGACAGGCCTTCGCCGAGCAAATCGCTGCGATCGAGTTCCGCCGGCCGGTTCAGTGTGATCGGCGCTCCAAAGCTTTGCCCGTCATCGGTCGAGCGCGTGTACCGCGCGCTGACGACGTCCAGCCCGGTGTCAGGCGATTGAGCGTTGGCTGGATAGAACACATGGATCGTGCCGGTAGGGCCAATGCCGATGCGCGGCTTGCTGACCGCGAAGCCCCAGACACTGCCGGCCTCGGCATTGACGCGCACCGGCGTTGACCAGTTACGGCCGCTGTCTTCGGAGCGCGAGAAATACAAATTGGTGCTGGACAGATGGCTGTGCTCGCCGGGTTTGCGCGGCTTCGGCGCCGGGCGATTGGCGGTCAGGCCCTTGTCGAGCCAAATGGCGTTGATTGCCCCGTCTGCCCCAATAGCAATTTCTGGGCTGATTGCGCGGCGGCCTTCGGCGCTGATGCGCTGCCCGGGGTCAAGGGCCATCGCCGGTGCCGCCAATAGCAAGACCAACGCTCCCAAAAGAAGTGGCTTGATGCCCTTTATATTCATTCTCGTCTCCCGCGAGGCTCGACGCACATTATAGTCCGGGTGCGACGAACTGCGCCTGCTCGGCAAGCCGTTTCACACCGGCATAGCTAAACGCTTCTAACCCCGAACAAGCGTTTTGACGACAAATATTGCGCTTTGGACGGCTGAGAACCCAAATCTTGTACTACTTTGAGTGTCCGCTTTCGGCCAATAGCGGTCACTCAGCGGATAAGAAAAACCCGGCGCGAGGCCGGGTTTTTCACACCTGCTTACGTGCCATACGCCTAATTAAGGCGTGTACCAGATCGGCGAGGTGTAGGCCCGTTCCTGTGTGATCATCGGGACGTTGGGCGTCATATTGACTCCGAAACGTAACGCATCGTAAGCGGTCCAGCGCGGCGTCGGAATTTCGATGACACGAGCGTAGTAAAAAGCGGACAGACTCGCGTCAAATTCCGGGTCAGTCCAGACGCTGATGAGTTCCGTCGAACCGATCGTATTTTTCCAGGTTGCCTTTTCCACATTCACCGTATTACCGACGGGTGGCAGCTTGCCATCTACACCGAGCTTGCGGTCATCGCTCCACACGACGTCGTACACCTTTTCCTCGGTCTTGCCGTCCTTGTTCATCCAGCCTTTTACGATCTGGATGCGATCAAGGTTGCCGCTATAGGGATCTTTCAATGCGGCGACGAGGAAACTCGGAGACTTTCCGCCCGGGGCTTTACGCAAATCGCCGCCCATCGGCACGCCCTTGGCATAACCGAGGCCCGCTGGCAGCCGCGTCTCGGTGTCTTCCGCCGTGAATTCCAGCCACCGAAGAAGCGCACCGTTATGCGACTGCCAGTGGTTGCGTAGGTCTCCTTGCGCATCATGGCGTCGAAGATTGCTTCGCGGGTATTCTCGGAGGCCCACACGGCGGCGTAGCCGCTGGCGGCCTGTTGCCAGCCCATGATGGTGAAATTCGGATCGGGGGCCGCGATGACCACGTGCTCCCAACGGTGTGGCTCAGGTTCGACGCCCGAATGCTTGCCAAAGAAGTTTTCTTCTTCTACCGCCGCGAAGCTGGTGTGCGCGTCGGTGCTGCCAATCATTCCAACCTTGAAGGGGTTCACACCAAGCTTCTTCTCCAGCTTCAAGCCGGTCTTGAGTGCTTCGCGGGTGTATTCGTACTGCAGCATTTCGGGCTGTTTGGCCTCGGTACCGTCCAGGTTCGATTTGTCCCACGTTTCGTAGTCGGCGAACTCGTCATTCGGCGAGAGCATCGGGTGCGCCTCGCTGTCGCCCTTGATCTGGGTAACCTCAATAATCGGTTCCAGACTGGCGCGCAGTTCGGCGAGTTCCCGATTCAGCGGTTTGCCGTTAAAAGTCTCGACTGAAAACATACGGCCGTTGCTCAAGTTGCCATTGTGGGGAATCGCCAATACCTCGGCGCCGGTGTCTTTCTGGAACTTGTCCAGGAACTTCCAGAGATCTTCGGGGTTCTGGCTGTCGAACTGGGAGAACGGCACCAGACGGTTGGCTTCGGTGGCATCACCGCGGAACAGCACGTTGCGGTGGAGATTATAGCCACCCATCGTGGTGTATTCGAAACCGATGATTGCTGAAAAATGGCCGGGGTCATTGTACTGGTCAGCCAGTGCGGTATAGGTGTTCCACGCGTTGCGGACGGACTTGTCGTTCTTGAACGGCGGGTCCTTTTTCGACAGAGCAGCGACGATCTCCATGGCCGTCGCGAACACACGATCGTAATCGCCGCTGATCAGTTCCTCATACCATCTCCGTCCGAGCTCGGTGGCCAGGATCTCCGGATCGCCGCTCAACAACTGCGGCATGAGGCCATACATTTCTGCATGGTCGGAGACGACGAGGAAGTCGAGCGGACGCGAGAGCTTCACGCGAAGGCCGTGTGTGGTGGAAATTTCCTCGCCACGAGCAAATCGGAACGCGTCCTCTTGTCCGATCCTGTTCATTGTTCCGGCGTCGACCGAAATGGCAGTGTGCAGGTGCGTGTCACCCCAGAGGACTTTGGTCGGGAAATTCCGGCCAGCGTAGGGCGAGAACTCGGGTTTGGTGATTTCGGCAATATCGTCTTCGGTCAGTGCCTCATAATTGCCGGGCTCTTGCGCCCAGGCTACGGATGCCAGAGCGCAAGCGGCGAGTAAAAGGACGGTTTGTGCGGTGCGTTTCATAACGAATGTTTTCCTTCTTATTATGAGGCGTTGGTTCATTCCCAAGCGCGAACGAGATCGCATTGTCGATGATATCGCTCGACGCGTCGAATCTAACTTTCTCACAGCCCAGGTAGCCGCTCACGAACTAATGTCTGCTTTGGGTCGAAAGCAGACACTCAGAGGACCGAAAACTTTCAGACGGTCGGATTTGGGCCTGAGAAAGGGTCAGTAAGGGGCCGCGATCTGAATCGGATTCCAACAATTACATTTCATCGCGGGAGACATCGTCAATGAACTCGACCTTGTCACCGACGAAAAACAACCGGGTGATGAGAATTTCAGACCCGCCATCGTAAAACCAGTAGCTATCGCCCTCTTTTCTGACAGTTGGCGCACCGCAAAGCTGAATGACTTCGTCCTTTGTCATCCCCTGATCGACTATCCGTCCACCGCAACGCATCGAGCCCGTGGCAGAAGCGCCATTGACCATCAGCAATACCACGGATGCCCAGAGCAAGAAAACCGGTCTTTTCATCTGTGTCTCTATCGCTTTTTCGTTGTAGTGCATATCAAGATACGCCCAGCAGCGCCGGTCCGCAATTTCGGTGTCGAATCGCCATAGTTCGATTGAATCTCCGGCGTGAATGTCCGCTTTGGGTCGTTAGCGGACACTCAGAGACCGGAAAACTGTCAGGTCGCCGGATTGGGGCTTGGAATGCGTCCGTGAGTGTCTGCTTTCGGCCAAAAGCGGACATTAAACCCGCGTTGGAAAACCGAAGGAGAAATCAGGTAAATTGATATCCGACTTGCGCGGTCTTAGCCTTGTGGGGTGAAGGTGCGTAAACAGTCCGCCGATAATCCGGTCGACCGCCCGCACAGAGAATTCACTCGACCGGATTGTAGCTGTACTTCTGTCCGGCGATGGCCGCCTGATACATCAGGCCACCCTTGGCCATGGTGAAAACCTGCATGCCCTTGGTGTAACCACCGCCGGCGGCATCGCCTGGCCCTCCGCCACCTGCGGTGGCCCGGTTGCCCTCGGTGCTGGTTGCAGCCTGGGCGCTGGCGGTTACTGCGACCGCCGAAGCCTGGGCGCTGAACTCGAAGTTGCCGTTGGTGAAGTCGGTATAGGCCCTTTCATCCTCGAAGAACACGACCTGGCTGTAGGCCTGACCGCCAGCCTGGAAGCCAAAGGACACGTCGGAGACCCGGCTCGTGCCCGTCACCTTGCCCTGGCGGTAAATCTTGCCCTTGCCAGTCGATGCGCCTATGCCTAGGCCGCCCTTCGCGATGGTCGGCCATATGCCATAGCCATAGGCCGATTCGAAAAACGGTGCGACGCCCGGGTTCGACTTGAACCTGTTAATCGTGTCCGTGTAGCTCTTATCGTCTTGGGCCCAGCCCGAGCTGGCGCCGAATGCTAGAACCATCGCAAACAATACAGCCTTGATTTTCATGGGGAAATCTTCCCTCCCGCGTCCATTTGATAGATCAGTGTAAGAAAAGTGATCGCGCGCCGGTCGGCCGGCGTGAGTATTGTTCTGTGTCAGAGCGGGCCAAATTGGCACGATGCCCGTTGGGTGTCAATAGTCCGGACATTGGACCGCCAGTCAGGCTAAATTCTGGAAGGTTGGTTGGCGACTGTCCGCTTTCGGCTGCGATTTCAACCGGTCGATGCAACACCTGAGGCAAATCGCTCTGCCATGGGCGCCCTACCCTGCGAGTGTCTGCTTTACCCCCCAAAGCGGACACTCAGAATTGAGCCGAGAAGAGGGTTGTGAATTTCTGCTTTCGGCCAAAAGCGGACGTTCGTGCAAGCGCACATGGGCTTAGCTGAATCAGTCAGTGACTGATGTAAGTGTGACCCGTTTCACTTTCAGGCAGCAGAGATACCGGTAGTGTCAATGAATTGGGGACGGATGCATGGTGTGTAGACCCATTGAGGACGGATTCACCGTGACGCAGTCCCCTATCACTACACGTCGATATTCCTATTAGCCGAAACCGGCAGTGTCCGCTTTCGGCCAAAAGCGGACATTGAGACTCGCCAAATTCGTCTACAGTTTTTACTCTGACCCCATTAATTCTCTAATGGCGTCTGCGCAAGGGGTAAATGCCAACTTTGCCTTTGAAGGGCTGCAGTAACATCAAATCAAGCCGCAGATCTCGAGACGATCGGAAATCCACAATACCTATAGTCATACCTGTGTGGCCCTCCACCGGTTGAGACTGATAGGTCCCAAATAATCGATCCCACCAAGGTAAATTAAAACCGAAATTGCTATTGGTTTCCTTCGGTATTATGGAGTGATGGACGCGATGCATGTCCGGGGTAACGAAAATTAGCCTCAACACACGATCGACAGACGCTGGGATTAGTACATTGCTGTGGTTAAACATGGCAGTTCCATTGAGCAATACCTCAAATACGACAACAGCGACCACCGGAGGACCAAGGGCTATGACGACAACCATTTTGATAGCCATTGATAAGACGATTTCGATAGGGTGAAAGCGGGCGCCACTGGTCACATCAAGATCAAGATCAGTGTGGTGCATGCGATGTAGGCGCCAAAGCACCGGCACCGCATGGAACATCACATGCTGCAAGTAGATAATGAGGTCTAAGAGTGCCACGGCTAGCAGAACAGCAAGCCAATTCGGCAGCTCAAAGTTATTAAGCAACCCCCAGCTTTTCTGTTGACCGACACCTGCTAAACCAACAGCAGCTACGGGAAACAATACACGAATCAGAAGCGTGTTAAGAGCAACAATGCCGAGATTGCTGGGCCATCTCATCAAGCGTGAAAAGGTACGTGCCCGTCGTGGTGCAATCGTCTCCCAAATTGCCATCAACGCAAAAATCCCAAGGAAAAAGCTCAGGCGGATTTCCGCTTCATTGTTGAGAATTGCCTCTGTCATTAATTAAACAAAGAATATGGGACTGCCAGACCTAGAAGAATGCTAAGTGGTTTGGTCACTTAAATCTAGGCATCCAACAAGAACCAATGGAGGTTTGCTTGCGTCAAAGTCCTCGTTATCATTTAGCAGAAATTCGCACGTGATCGGCTGGGCGCCCGTTTGCACCCAATAAAGAAGACCCAGTGCAACGAGATTAGTCTGTCAGGATATAAGTCCGATGCCTAACATGTGATCAAGGTAGATGGCCGCATCCGGAATGTCAAAAATGAACGAAAAAATAATGACCGCAGTAATGGCGCCCGACCAAAACGCATATGGTGAGCGGTCTTTTAGAAATGGCCGGCGTGTCAGCAGTACATAAAGAGCAGGCGACCAACAGATAATATGGACCAAAGAAAACAGGCCTGAGAGCGGCACAAGTCCTAAGACCCTTCCCGACGCCACCGTTACCAAAATCATACAGATGAATCCCCCCACGACCCAACGGGCCTCTGCATGACGCCGCACAAAGAAAAGCCCGAGCGCAAAGACGGTCATCATTATGCCCAACCAGATCGAGACCCAGAGAGGCATACTGGCTCGAGCCGCGTTATCCCATATTTGAAGAGGTTGATGACCGGACTCGTATGGTTGCGCGAGAGTCGGTTCGATTGAAGCTACGCAACACAAAAGTAGCCCAACCAAAAATCTTACTGAATTGCTCGATGCCATTTTGACAAACTCCCATTTTTTGAAAGCCTTATCTCAGGAAAGTTTTATAACATTCACTTTTATTATAAAACAGCGCAGCGTTACGGTAAGTCAACGGAATGACTGCTTTGGGTCGTTAGCGGCCACTCAGAGGTCCGAAAACTTCTAGATCGCTGGATTTGGGGATTGGGATGCGCTGGTTAATGTCCGCTTTCGTATCCAGCCCATCGCACCCAACACCCCCCGGTGCTGGAGGCCTTATATTAGGCATTTGTCGTCGGTCAGGCCGTAACATTTTGTAACGATTGAGATTTCAGAGCGTGCTGCGCGGGTATTTCTGCGAGAATCCACGCCCGACTTACCGCAACTCTTCAGTTATAGAACAGGGCGGCCATGACAGTACGCAGCAACGCCGACACCGATGGAATCAGGTTCGGGCCCGTCAATCTGATGCCGGGGATATCCCGTGGCAATGCGTGGTCACTGATGTGGGGTGGGTTTACCACCATCGGTCTGCTGACATTTGTCGCAGTGGCCACACCCTATGTATTGACGGTCTACCTGGGTGTTCCGGAGTCCGAGCAGGGAACCATCACGGGAGACCTGGTGTTTTGGGCCGAGATCACGCAAATTTTGATATTCGGTCTGGTGGGCGTTGCGGCAGATCGCTTCGGCCGCAACTGGCTCTATGCCATGGGTATGCTGGCCATGGGGGCCTCCTACGTGTTTTACCCCTTCGCCGAGTCCGTCGGCGAACTCACCGTTTATCGGGTGATTTACGCGATCGGGCTGGGCATTTCCACCGGCATGCTGGCGACAGTGGTGGCGGATTACCCGCAGGAACAATCCCGGGGCAAGATGCTTGCCCTGGTCGGGTTCCTGAACGGTCTCGGCGTTATTCTCGTCATAGCGGTGTTGGGCAATCTGCCCGACATGCTGGTTGAGGCTGGATACACAGCGATCACAGCCGGACGATATACCCACGCGGTGGCAGTGGTCGGTTGCGCGGTAACCGCCTTGGTCCTCGCTCTCGGGCTAAAGAAAGGCACGCCGGTGCATGCCGAAAAACGGCCCACCTTCATGGAACTGATTCGCAGCGGCTTGCGCGAAGGCAGGAACCCGCGGATCGCACTGGCTTATGCATCCGCCTTCGTGTCCAGGGGCGACCTTATAATTCTCGGCACTTTCACGATTTTGTGGGGCAAGACCTTCGGCATCAGCCAGGGAATGGAACCGGCTGAGGCCATTGCCACAGGCACCCTCGTGTTTGTGACGGCGCAGGCATCGGCATTGTTCTGGATCCCGTTTCTCGGTTTTCTTCTCGATCGTCTAAACCGAGTTAGCGGCTTAATCATTTGTATGAGCCTGGCAACCGCCGGTTATCTCGGCACAATGTTTGTAGACGATCCGACCGCGCTCGGCGCGATTCCTATTTTCATTTTATTGGGTGTCGGACAAATCAGCGCATTCCTCGGGTCGGCAACCTTGCTGGGCCAGGAGGCCCCGGCGTTGACACGTGGTTCGGTGGTCGGCGTGTTCAATAGCTGCGGAGCAGTCGGCATCCTGGTTGCCTCCGTTATCGGAGGGCGCCTGTTTGATACCGTCGGTCCGTCGGCTCCGTTCGTGCTGGTCGGCGTGTTCAATGGACTCGTATTGCTGGCGGCGATCGCCGTGCGCATCCGGTCACCCGGTGCCACTGGAGCCAGGGCCGATGAAGCATAACCCTCCATAAAGGCAGCCAACTGATGGCGAACGTCCGCTTGGGGTCGAAAGCGGACATTCAACGGGCTGATGCCCGGTTACTTAACAACGCCTGCTCGGCAAGCCGCTGGATATCAGCTTCTGGTCATCGGCAGTCAATTGCGCTGAGTAATCCACTCCCCAATCGCATTGGCGGCTTCTTCTCCGGCATCCTCCTGCCAGAAGTGACTCGCGTCTAGAAGAAGCGTTTTGTGGTCGGGGAAAATTTCCTCGAACCGCTGCCGTTCCGGCTCCTGAAAGGCGAAGTCCTTAACGCCCCATGGGAGGAATATCGGGCGATCTTTGATTCTCCCCAGCCCTTCCTCGACACCGCCGAGGTACGTCGCGGCTTTGATCAGCTGCCTGGGGGAAATTGAGGTTTGCTTTCGGTTCACACGGCGACGAAAGGGGGCAAGATACATTCCCAGAACTTCCTTCTCCGGCCGATGGACGAGGCCTTCCTTGAAGAAATACCGGGCGACGCCGTTGAACAGGTAAGCGATCGTCCTTCCGATCGGCCCGCCCATCAACCAACTGACTCCCAGTAATTCCGAAATCCCTCCGTAAATCGGTCTCATCCCCCGATTGGACTCGCTCCAATGGTACGCCGCTTCGACCCCAGTGATTCATTGCAGCAAACTGAGACTGCCATCGCAGAATGGGCCAGGGCGTTGGGTCTAGAGTGGTTCGCGCCCCTCTATTGAGTCACCTGCCATGCTTCTAAAAGAGCTGCTTGAACGGCCAAGGCCCGCGTCGAACCTGCGACTTTACGATCCTTTCCGGGACCTGGATCACGACGAACTGGTAGACGCAGTTGTCGATTTTGCCAACACCAATCTCGATGGCCCGCGGCACATCCTGTTCGGTGTCAATGCCGGAGCCGTTGAGGGCACGGGTGTCGTCGGCATCAAAGAAAGCGCCATGGCTCAGTTGAAGAAAGCCCACCGGTTGTTTTCGGCAGGAATCGACCCGGCTCTCGAGGTGGCGTTCATGTTCGACAAGATTAACGGCAAGCTCGTTGGCGCTCTTGAAATCGATGACTGCGATAATGGCCCATATGCCATCAATCCGGATTTCTTCGATACGCTTGCAATTGACCAGGCCTCGCTCAAACAGGATGCAGCGCCGAAGAACAACCGCGCAGAAGAAGCGGATGAGCCAGTCCCGGTCTCGGTGACATTCACTGAGCCGCCGGGCTGTGAACTGCTTGAATTACCGGTCCCTGATACCTCCAATCCACCGTCTGCGCAGGAAAAACAACCGGCTAAACAGGGCATTGATTGGAAAAAGGCGCTCAGAGACACTGTCGAAACGGTGAACACTGGCATTTTTAACCTGACCCACGGACGCCAGCAGGGTGCCGATGCCAGGTCTGATAACAGTCGCGTCGAAACGCTGCGCGACAAACTCGACGGAGCTGATAAACAGTTTGTCGATGCCAATAACTACTATTTTTTCGAAGAAAAAGCGGTGAAAGTAAATCTGACTGTTTGTAATAAGGATGTAGTGGGCATCGAGGGTGCCACTATAGAAATCTCACTGCCGCGAGGCGCCGATTTTGATGTGGCCGATCGCGTGTATAGCCGTCCCGATGACGATTCCCCGCTAAAGGAGGCTGACATGTGTACTTACCCCGAAGTGAGGCGCAGTAATGGCGGCGTATGGGTGCGCGGCTCACTCGGCCTGCTGGTTCCGGACAAGCCGAAACCGGCGTTTGAGAGCGCGCTGCGCCTTGCCGTGGGGCCCAGTATGGCGGGCCGCAAGGTGGGGATCACCTGGTTCGTCCGGGGCCAGGACAAGAAAATTCTTGACAAGGGAACCTTAAAAATCAGATTTGCCCGGGACACTGCCTGACGCCGAACCCATGGGCGGCGGCCGGCTTCCCTTCCGGCTGAGCACCGAGTCTATTAACTCTTCGCTTTCTGCGCTTTGCGGTAGTCTTTGTGCCACACCTTGACAAGCTTATCCAGCATCTTTTTCAGACGCTTTTCCATCTTTTTCGGGTTGTCCGACACAGTATCTGTCGTGCTGCCACGCCAGACCAGCTTTTTCTCATCGGCGTCCCAGATGTCGATGATCAGGGTGCCTTTGTCGTAGGTAACGACGCGGGATGTTGACGTGCCCATGCTCATGCCCATGCCGGCCCCCCTCCCGTAGTAACCTCCCCCATAGCCGTAACCCATGTTATCGGTAATTATGCGGGTTTGCTGCGACTCCGAGGCATAGTAGGTAATGTAAACATCCGGAGTCTTATCGTTGGTCAGTTCAGTCATGCCACCGGCAACCATTCGTTCTGTTATGCCGTCAACAACGCGATCATGCCACAATGGACTTGACTCACTGAGATCTTCATCGGAACCGACCCAGACGAAAGTGTTATAGCTTTCGAAATCTGCATCTTTATCCCAGTCAACGTAGGATTCCACGGCCCAGGCGCTGGCCGCCATCAGCAAGGCGGCCAAAACTATAATGCTGCGCATTCTTATTCCTCTATTGTTTTTGTGTTACTTCACTGCGGTATTTCAGCGCTCATCATACTCTAAATGCTACTGGCCGAAGGCAATGAAAAACCGGGCATCGCGCAGCAAGCGTGTAGCCTGCCAGTTCCTGCGACGATAATGCTACAACGCTTCGTCGCCCCTCTGCATGACCACCGCGAAATTGTCGACCTTACCGTTTATGAGTAGGCAATCGAAATAACCCTTGCTGTAGGCCCCGTGATCAGTCCTGGCTCGGTATTCGACGATGATCATGTCATCGCCCCAACCTTTAGTTGAGAGCAACTGCGCCGTCTGACGGTCCTGCAACGAACTCGCCCACAGATCAAAGCACGCCTGCCCGTTATCTCCGGTCGTACGACGCCAAGTCGCCTTAGCGACCTCAACCAGGTGATGATTCGGGGCGGACTTGACAAACAGGGCCGCCGACAACGCCGCAGCGGCGATCAGTCCGACGGAAATTTCTAACGTACCTGGCTTCATGGCGGCTCACCTCCTGAGAATTGCTCCGCCGAATATGAGCAAGTATCTCCCCCCGAGGTCGAGATCGCAGAGTACTGGGTCACGATCCAGGCAATCTATTCGCTGGAGTTACCACCGAGGAAATACAACCCCGCACCGTGGCAGGGCTTTGCAACGGTCAAGCCGCTAAATTTCTTGAAGGGCTTGATCGAGTGCGTCGGTGAGCTGCAGGGCGTGATTTTCGTCGAAGACCAGTGGCGGGCGGATTTTGAGCACGTTGGCGTGGGGGCCGTCGATTCCCACGAGCACGCCCAGGTCTCGCATTCGGTTGACGATGGTAGCGGCCTCTTCAGCTGCCGGTTCAAGGGTCGAGCGGTCACGCACCAATTCCACGCCGATGAACAGGCCGGCCCCGCGCACGTCGCCGATCAAGGGATATTTCTCTGCGAGCCCTTCGATCTGTGCCCGAAGCTGGGCGCCGACATGCGCCGCGCGCTGTTGCAGTTCTTCTCGTTCGAGCACATCGAGGACCGTGAGTCCCACCGTGCATGCCACAGGATTGCCGCCCGTGGTGGAAAAGAATTCAGTTTCTTCGATCAGTGACGCCAGGATTGCAGGTTTCGTCACGACTGCCGCCATCGAGTAGCCGTTCCCGATGGGCTTTCCGAGAGTAACGATGTCCGGGACCACGTCATGGGCGGAGAAGCCCCAGAAGTGATCGCCGGTTCGTCCGAAGCCCGTTTGCACTTCATCGGCGACACACAGTCCCCCGCCGGCGCGAATTTTTTCGAATGCCGCTAAGAGGTAGCCCGGGGGTGGAACGATGATGCCACTGCTGGAGAAGATCGTGTCGAAGAAGAAGGCGGCTGGCGCGAAGTCCCGCGCGTTAAGCGATGCGACGGCGTCGTCTATGCAGGTCGCGTAATGGTCCGCGTATTGGGGGTCGTCCCTGCGAAATTTCCCTCGGTAACCATCTGGCGCGGGCACGGTAGCGACGTGTTCGGCAAGCGGCTTGCCGTCGCCGTGTTCGGCGGGGGAGAGCTCGTAAATGGCGTCGGTGGTTCCGTGATAGGCGTCCTCGATCACGATGCCGCCGGCATTTCCGGTATGGGCTTTGGCGAGACGCCATGCGAGCTCGTTCGCTTCGCTTCCCGAACATACGAACATGCAGACCGAGAGACCATTGGGCATGGTTGCTGTGAGGCGCTCCGCGTACTCGATAACGGACTCGTAGAGGTAACGCGTATTGGTGTTCAGCGTCGCAGCTTGTTTGGCGAGGGCTTGAACCACGGTGGGATGACAGTGGCCGACCTGGGGAACGTTGTTGTAGGCATCGAGAAACGAGCGCCCCGTGGCATCGATAAGCCACACTCCCTCTCCGCGCACAACGTGAAGGGGGCGATCGTAGGAGAGCTCTAATTCCGGTCCGAGGCGTTGTCGGCGTCGCTCTAACATCGGCTGCAGATTTTCTTCATCCGATGCTTGCCGGGTGAAATCCGGAACCGCGATGGAAATCGGCATCGCGCAGGCGCGGCGAAGCCCGGCATACATGCGATCGTTCTCCCACTCTTGCATCTCTTCGAGCAGCGTCGCGTACTCCTGCACCCCGGAAATAATGTAATCGCGGTTTTCTGGATGATCGGCGACCCGCCACTTCCCGATGGCCACATACATTGCGCATCGGGTGGACACGAGGTCGAAAACAAGGCCGAGCTCGTCATCGTCCAATGCGGTGACGGCGTGATAGCCGGCCGTGATCTCCGCCGCTGTAGCGATGGGGTCCGTGCTTTGGACGATCAACTCGCAGATCGGTACCGCGATATCAGCAATCAGGGGGGCGTGAATAAGGTCACCGAAATCGATAACACCGGTGACGCGGTCGCCGTCGACGAGCGTGTTCAAGCAGCTGATGTCGTTGTGGATGATCTGCGCGCGTAGCTTCCGAAGCTTCGGAAGAACCTTCGCCTCGAAGTGATCGAGAATCTTTTCCACGCTGCGGCGTAGTCCCGGCTCGCCGATGTGGTGCGTTCGGGTGCGAAGCTCGGGGGCCTGCGTGAGATCCCAGAGTAATTCGTGCCGGGCCGCCGGATGAAAGAAGCCGCGTAAGGCTCGGCCCAGGCGCGCAGTTGTGGTGCCGACATCGCGGGCGAGGGCCGGGTGTGGCGACGCATGATCGAGTAATTGGCCTGGTAAGAAAGTAAGCACCCGGGCAATGAAACGCCGCCCATCCGAACCGTCTATCTGATGGAAGAGGGCGCCGTCCGGAGTCGTCTTGACGCGGGGAATGGCGAGCTCCGGATCTACCCGGGCGATGTGAAGCAGCGCCTGGGTCTGCATGTCGAGAATCGCCGGGTCCTCGGACGGGTTCGCGATCTTGAGAACCCACTCACTGCCGTCACCAGCGCGCAATCGGAAGTTCTGATCCCGCTCGCTATCCAGCGGGTGGGCGGATGCCTGGATGCCGAAGTCCCGCTGGGCAACTGCTGCGGCTTCGGCGGTCGAAAACGCCGGGGCCTTGGTCTCCAGGACGCTTTCGGAGCCGGCTCGGGGTTGAGGGGTGGAGGCCATGGCTTCAATCTAATTTTCAGACCCGGCTATTATGTCCGCTTTCGGCCAGAAGCGGACATTGGCAAATCTTGTCGGCTTGAATATTCATGCCTCCTCGCATTATTCGAACTGTTCAGAAGGACGTGCCAATGGTCACGCCAAGAATGAATACCGTATCGCCATCGACAAAATCGACGTCCAGCTGCGGCGCAATCTCCAATCGGCCGACTTCAAAGGCATATTCGCCGCCGATGCGAAGTAGTAACTCGCTCTCGCTGGGGCCGGACGCGAGTTCCTCAATCTCGAATCCCGGCGCGACATAGACCTTCCAAGGGCCCGTTCTATACGCGAACGGTACGGCAAGAACCCAGAAATTGTCATCGCCGAACGTATATTCAGCTATGCCCCCTATCGAGAAAGAGGGGCTTAAACGTCTTGCATACTCGAAACCGAGTGCGGGCTTGCCGTTACGACGCTCTTCACTCGTCACGCCGATGAAAAGCGCAGCCCAGTTCCGGTGAAATTCGTGTGCCTCCTCGCCAGCAGATGCTTCCTCGCCTTCGGCATGTTGGCCAAGCGCCGGTGATATTGCCGATGTAGCGAGGAGAGCCACGATCAACGCGAACATGAAAGCACGGGTCGATACTGCCTTGGTCAGAGGTTGCAGGAAAATACTTGCTGAGCCGATCGGACTGGATTTCATTAACAAATGTCCGCTTTGGGTCGTTAGCGGACACTCAGACGCCCGAAAACTTCCGGATGGCAGAATTGCGGCTGAGAATACTCCCGAAAACGTCCGCTATCGGCCGATAGCGGACGCTCGCCGGCAACGCTATCATTATTTCGGCGGTTCAAAATCCGTTCCGAACATCTCGTTGGTTTGATCGTAGTAGAACTTGATGACGTCTTCGAACACGACACGCCCACCAAAAACATAGTCCGAAAAACCAACCCGATCTTTCGGATCAGCAGCCGCCTTTGGATAGATAGAGGGCTCCGGCCAGATCGCTTCATCGACCGCCGCCATCCGGGTGCGAATCTCATCCTTGGTCACATTCCACACCATGTAGTCGATCGCCAGATCGACCGGGCCGTCGTAGGTTTGGCGAATTTCGCTCATGATCTGCGGTTGCGTGTCAAAGTCATTGAACACGTGATAGCCAACGGCGTGTCTCGGCTTGATCGTACTCATAACTTTGCCGAACATCGCTGGCGAAGTATGCACTTGCGTCGCGACGTTTAGTGCATCTCCAACGGCAAATTTTTGTCTGTTGACCATGATGGAGGGCGGCGCGAAACACTCGTGTATGGCTAGGTCAGCGTCCTTTGTATGCTCCATCCACCATTTGTTCGGATAGGTGTCACTGCTGAATGCAAATTTCAGACCGTTCCATTCGAGGATGAAACTGACCGATCCGTCTACGGCGTGAATCGCCGGAATACTGCTGATGGTGACACCATTTTCCTCGTAAATGACCTTATTCACGGCTTTGTAGTCAAACTCGTTGACCTCGATCGAGAGGCCCTTGGTATTTATGTTGCCCTTGCGCGACTCCATGTCCCAGGCATACATCTTTTTCATATGCTCAACCATATAGGCCGTACCGGTCTCCGATCGGACACCGGTAGGACCCCAGACGCGGAGAGGCACCTGCCGGTTGGAGATCACGCCGCCGATCCACAGCGCATCGAGATCTCCTATGTGGTCGGCATGCAGGTGCCCGATAAATACCTTGTCGAGATAGTCGTACGGGATTTTCATGGCAGCGATCCGCTCTGCCGAACCCAGGCCGATATCGAAAAGAAACTTGTCGCCGTTGCCTAACTCAACGAGGAAACACGCGGCCGCCTGTTTCGGACGCGCATTCGGCATCCCTGTACCACAAGCCGTGACCCGCATCTCATCCGGCTGCAAATCCTCGGTACCGGGGAAATAAACGTCCCGATCCGAGAGCGCCTTCACCGGTGAGCTGGTTGCCGATTCATGCTGGGCACCAAGGAGTGCCACAAGTGCAACGCACGCGCCAAAGCCGCCTAAGAACTGCAAGATTCCTCGTTTACGCATGTTGATTCCTCCTTAATGGCGTGGTGCGCGGTAACGGACCGCTTAGAAGTTGCTTCATTTTTGCTTACCGTGCTGTTACCGCACCACGGCGTTACTAGTACAAATACCGTAATTTGTAAGCCCTACGTCAATGTCCGCGCTGGGTCGTTAGCGGACATCGAGCATTCAAACATGTTAGTCGGATACATCTACCACTTGAGACTAAACCCCAGCACTGGCCCCCAGGTTGTCGCGTCGTACGCGAAACGATCCAACCCGCTCCCGGTTTCATAGTCGACGCCCAGCCCGCGCAGGCCGGCATCGATGGACGCATGTTTCCATGGCTGCCAGTCCACGATCGCGATCGCTTGCCAGGCGAAATCCGAGCCGACGCCGAATCCGCCGATATCGCCTCTGAGCGACAGGGTCCACTTTTCGGCGAACGGCACGCTCCAGCGTAGGCCGATGATGGGGTCTGCCCAGTCTTCACTCACGGACACAGGGGTTGGACTCAGCTTGAGGTCCTGGCTGTAGTAGCGCACACCGAATAACCAGTCGATTGCACCGCGGTTGAGGGGAACGCGATAAAAGCCATCCACCTCGGCCTGGATATACTCGAAATCCACGGTTACCGCGCCCTCGCTAGCCGAAATATCGACCCAGGTGAAATCGGTCCAAAAGCCCCAACGGTTGTTGAGAACGCCCTCGAAATTGGCGGTAAAGACACCCTCAACATCACTGAACACATCGGAAAGATTGATATCGATAGGCGCCGTAATAGGGCCAATCGATGTGTCCCCCTTGAGTTGGATGGCCCACAGGTACATGGGTGCCAGCCGCCACTTCCAGCCGGTTTCGGAGCCGTCCTGCGCCTGGGCGCCGAAGCTAACAAGCGAAAGAAAAACCATTGATCCCGTTGTGATAATGCGCATATCTTCCTCCTTACTTGGAATAGGGGGCTGCTAAAACGCGAGACCTACGTGAACTCGCTGTTGTTGTGCTCCGCGCGTCTGTAGTCTCTTATTTTGTCGACAAAACTCTAATGTACGGACAATGTCAGACGCGACCATACCCGAAAGTATGGTAGCTTGCGAATCATGGTCATAATCAAATCTCGAGCCGTCCGAGAGACCGGATCGGCAAGGCTTTCAAAGGAAGATTGGTTGGAGAAATCGCTGGCGATTCTCGCGGCCAAGGGCCCGTCGCGGATGCGTATCGACGAAATTGCCGGGGCGCTCGGTGTGACCAAGGGCAGCTTCTATCATCACTTCGCCGACCACGGCGATTTCGTGTACTCAATCGTTAAACACTGGGACGATAAGTACAACCGCGAGGTCGCATCCAAACCCGAGTTGCAACGAGGGACGCCGCAGGAACGGCTCTGGCATCTCATGCTGGCTATCGTCGATTATGGCCTTGCCGACTTCGATACAGCCATACGTTTCTGGGCTGAGATAGATTCAAAAGTGCGCTCGTTGGTCGAGAATGGAGATCGGTTCAGGCTGACTTTCGTGCGTACGCTTTTCTCGGAGATGGGGTTCACTAATACGGAATTGGAAATGCGCACTCAGACTTTTGTTGCAACCATGTCTTCCGAGGGCGCTGTCCGTAATCAGATGCCAGCCGCCGAACGAATGCAACTCATGAAGGCACAACACAGGTTCTTTACGCGGCGCTGAATGCCCGGCAGCCGGATTGGATGACGATTCAACTCCCCTTTGAATGTCCGCTTTGGGTCGATAGCGGACATTAGCCGTGCAAAGAAAAACCCGGCGTCCGCCGGGCCTTCCTATACTCCAAATCTCGTTGCGGTCTGTAGCCTTACGCTGCCGCGGGTTGGTGCAGGTCTTTGATCAGGAACACCGTGACCCCCAATGCAGCCAAGCCTGTGGCGACGATAACAGCGATTGTCATCGTGGACAGTTCGGCATGGACAATCGGCCCGCCGAACCACACGATGAGGGCGAATACGAGGTTGTGCACGGCGTGCACGACCAACGCCGGCCACAGGGACGGGGCCAACGCGCGAAGGTAAGTCCAGGCGGCCAGGATGACGAAGCTGCCCAACGCATTCTGCAGCAGTTCCGGGGTCCAGCGATGCGCCACCACGTTGATGAAGGCGACGATCACCACCGTCGGCCAGACACTCAGCACCGTTTGTATCCGGGTCTGCATGATGCCGCGGAAAGTGGCTTCGGCCAGGATGGCCGCGAACACCGACATGACGAAGGCATAGGTGACCTGGAACAGTGGGCTGACTTCGCCGCCGTACATCTCGACGGCACGTATCTTGCCGCTGAATACGCCCTGGGTCGCGGCGACACAGGAGCCAAACACGGTCAAGGCGATGCCGATGGCATACACCCGGCCCCACGGCACGCCGGCGGGGTGGGACAGGCCGATGTCCCAGCGTTTGTTGGCCCAGTAGATGGAGCCCACCAGCAAAGCGATTGCCGGCAGCGGAAACCACACCAGGTTGGGTGACCACCGGGCGTTGTACATGACACAGGTCATGGCCACACCCATGACCACGGCGAAGAACACCAGCGACAGCACCACGGCGCTGCCCAGTGTCCGGAGTGTTTGCGTATTCATTCTCACCCCCCCCTTAGCGCAGGTCAGGAAATTCTATCCAAACAGGGGTCGAACCGAGGTTTTCGGTGTGGTGGTGATTGTCAGGCGGCGGTTTTTCTGGGCCCGCCGAGACTGCGGTTGGACCCCGGCTCCACGCGGAACTATTCGCGTAGAATGAGCCTAAATAAGGAGTCCGCCCCCAACTGGAAGGTCGCGGCAGATGCACAAATTGTGGACCGGTGCTTTCGTTCTGGCCGTTTTTCTGGTCACGGGATTCTTTGTGGCCGGTTGGAGTCAGTCCGTTGAGTCCGGTGCCTACCAGCCGCACGAAGCAGAGTTTTATTTCGTGCGCCTGGCGTACTCGCCAAACGGCCGCCATCGCTTTGGACAATACTGGCGGCAGGACTGGCCCGAAGCCGAACACCATTTCATGCAGGGCGTGCGTCGGCTGACGCGCATCGATGCCAGCCAGGAAGGCCGCTATTTCTCGGCCATGGACGATGAGTTGTTCGATTATCCGTGGCTGTACGCGGTCGAAGTCGGTGGCTGGAATCTCGATGAAACCGAAGCCGAGCGGCTGCGCCAGTACCTGTTGCGCGGCGGTTTTCTGGTCGTCGATGATTTTCACGGCAGCTTTGAGTGGGAAGGGTTCGTCATATCGATGCGGCGCGTGTTTCCGGATCGCCCGATCGTCGAGATTCCCATCACCGACGAAGCCCTGCACGTGCTCTACGACCTCGAGCAAGACGTCCAGATCCCGAGTCCGTATGTGCTGTTTCGTGGCATCACCTATGAAAGTGACGGCTACACGCCGCACTGGCGCGGCATCTATGACGACCACGGGCGGCTGATGGTCGCCATCAACCACAACATGGATCTGGGTGATGCCTGGGAACATGCGGACAGCCCGTCGTACCCGGAACACTACACGGCGCTGGCGTATCGCTACGGCATCAACTACATCATCTATGCGATGACGCATTAGCGATTGATTCTACGTGTTCGAGTTCCTGTTCAATTACTCTCCTCAAGTGTTTGACCAGGGCGAGTTCATCGTCGCCAGCGCATGGCCCGTCTGGGCGTTGATCGTTTCATTTGCTGTTATCGCGCTGCTCATTGCCGGACTGTTGGTCCGGCAACACAACAAGGTGTCGTGGCCGCGGTTGGCCGGCATTGGTGTGTTGCAATTAACGATGCTCGCGCTGGTGTTGGCCATGATCTGGCAACCGGCTTTGCGCACGGAACGGCTGCGCGCCGGCGACAACGTCGTCGCGCTCATGCTGGATACTTCCGAAAGCATGACCTATGGCACCGACGAGGCGTCCCGCATGCAACAGGCGCGGCTAGGCTTAAGCGACGATTTCATCGAACGGCTCGAGAACGAGTACACGATCCAGCGCTTTGTCTTCGCCGGCCAATCCAGTCCCGTCGAGTCGTTTGACGTGCTGCCGGCCCCGGTCGCAGAGACCAAACTCGCCGATTCCGTGCTGCGGGTGCTGCGCCAGGCCCGTTCGACGCCGCTGGGCGCGGTGATCCTCGTCAGCGATGGTGCCGACAATGCCGGTGCGCTGGCGCCGAACCGGTTGGCTGAGATCGAAGGCTTTGGCATACCGATCCATACCGTTGGCGTCGGTCGCGAGCACATCCCCGAAGACCTTGAACTTGAGGACGTGTTGTTGCCCGACAAAGCGCTTCCCGGCACGACGGTCTCGGCCCGGGTCGCAATACGCCACGACGCGGAGGGTAGCGCGCGCGTCAAGGTCTACGACGGCGAGACTTTCGTGACTTCCAAAGAGATCCCGCTGCCGGCTGCGGCGACGTTACCCACCGCGTATATCGACTTCGCGCTGCCGGATCCGGGCTACCGGGATTTGCGCTTCAGCCTCGACCGGCTTGCCGCGGAACGGCATGTCGGCAACAACGCGCGTAATCGCGTCGTCGAGGTACCGGACGACAGCTATCGCATTCTTTATATAGAGGGTGAACCGCGCTGGGAGTACAAGTTTCTGCGGCGCGCGCTGGAGCAGGACCCCGGCATCCGCCTGGTGTCGCTGTTGCGGGTCAGCCCGAACAAGTTTTACCGCCAGGGTATTGATGATCCGGACGAGCTGGCCGATGGATTTCCGCTGGACAAGGCTTCCTTATATAAGTACCAGGCGCTGATCATCGGCAGCATCGAAGCTGCGATGTTCACGCCGGAACAACAGATCAACATTCGCGATTTTGTCAGCCTGCGCGGCGGCAGCCTGATGCTGTTGGCAGGGACCACAGGGCTGGGTGCCGGCGGTTGGGGGAATTCCACCGTTGGCGAGGTGCTGCCGGCCCGTTTGTCCAACTCCGATACCGGGTTTATTCGCGAACGAGTCCCGGCGGTCGTCACCGCGCTCGGGGCGCAAACGCCGATGCTGAAATTCAGCGAGGACGCGACGGACAACGCGGATTTGTGGCGGGCGCTGCCGGACATTGCCAACTATCAAAGCGTTGGGACGCTGAAACCGGCGGCAGTGACTTTGTTGCAGCTCAGTGTCCGAGGCCGGTTGCAACCGTTGCTGGTCACGCAGCGATATGGGCGCGGGCAAAGCTATATCCTTGCGACCAGTGGCACCTGGCGCTGGCAGATGAGTCTGCCGGTGATCGATCAACGCCACGAAATCTTCTGGCGCCAGCTGACGCGCGGACTGGTCGCGACGACGCCGGAACAATTCGAATTGTCGACGGTGAGCGCAGGCGACACAGTCACGATTTATGCCGAGGCGCGCAACGCGCAGTTTGAACCCGAGACCGGGCTGGACGTGACCACGGTCATCTCGCCGGAGACCGGTGAGCCGCTATTGGTCGAGTTGCGACCGAGCCCGGAGCGGCCCGGCGTCTTCGAAGGCGAATTCACGGCGGTAGAACCGGGTCTGCATGTGATCGAGGCGATTACCCGGCGCGGTGATCAGGAGCCGGCCGTCGCGGCGCGCGTCGCGCTGCATCCGGAAACCGGCCGGGCCGAAGCCTTCTCGCTGCGGCAGAACCGGGCGTTGCTGGAGGGGCTGGCGGCGGCGACCGGCGCGCAATACTGGACGCTCGATCAACTGGAGCGGTTACCGGAGGCGATCCGGTATTCGGCGGCTGGAATTACTGAACAGGAGATCCGGCCGCTGTGGGATGCGCCGGCGATCTTTTTGTTGCTGTTGCTGCTGAAGGCTTTTGAGTGGCTACTGCGCCGGCGCTGGAGACGGATTTGACACGCGTTGGTTTCATCCTGTTGCTGTTGCCGATAGTGGTCGCCGCGGAACTTCATGTCATCGCTGTCGAAGGTCTCGGTGGCACTGAAGAATACACGCAACGGTTTAGCGAAGAAGTGGCGAAGCTTGAGCTGGCCGCAGAGTCAATCACCACTTCAGAACACATGCGGGTTTTTGCCGGCGAAGAGGCAACGGAGGAAAACATCCTGGCGCATTTTGATGCGCTCGCCGCAATCGTCAACGCGGATGACCGGGTGGTCATTTATTTAATCGGCCACGGCAGTTACGACGGTTATGAATACAAGTTCAATCTGCCGGGGCCGGATTTGACCGGGGAACAACTCGTGGAACTTCTGGATGCGCTGCCATCCAACAATCAGTTGTTGGTCAATACCAGCAGCGCCAGTGGCGCGACATTGGACGCCTTGACAAACGAGACCCGCGTCGTGATCACCGCGACGCGCAGCGGCAGCGAGCGCAATGCAACCCGCTTCGGCAGCTCGTTTGTTGCGGCGCTGGAGGACCCGGCCGCCGATATCAACAAGAACAACGCCATCAGCGCCCAGGAAGCGTTCGACTATGCCGCGCGGCAGGTCACCGACTACTTCGAATTCCGCGGTCAGCTGGCCACCGAACACCCGCAGCTGAAAGGCGAGCGCGCGGCCCGGTTTACGCTGGCGCGGCTTGAGGTCCCGGAACCGGCCGGAGACGATCCGGAACTCGGACTGTTGTTCGAGCAACGCAATCAACTCGACGGGCGCATCGAGGAATTGCAGCTGCGCAAAGACGAGCTGACCATGGACGAGTACTACACGCAGTTGCAGCAGTTGTTACTGGAACTCGCGCGGGTCGGCGATCGAATCGACCGGATCACGGAAGCTGATGACAGTGCACCATAGTTTGCCCGGGTTAATGCTGCTGGCCGGCTTGTGTGCCGCGAGCGTCAGTGCGCGGGACCTGCATTATGGTGCCGTGACCGACCCCGCGCTGCTCGAATGCGATGCCATCAACTGGCGCGGTCAAAGAGAACAGGCGCGGGCTTGCTATCGGACGCTGCTGCAGTCTGATACGGACGCGGCAATCCGCGCCGAGGCCGCCTGGGCGCTCGGTGATTTGAAAGCCGCGAACCGTTTATTTCAGCAAGCGGTGTACGAACAGCCTGACGACGCCAACCGTCGCACGCGCTGGGGTGAACTGTACCGGGAGACCTACCAGTTCCGCGAGGCGCTGACCTTGTTTAACGAGGCGCTCGAGCGAGATCCGGGCAATGCGTTTGCCAGAGTCGGCGCGGCGCGGGTACTGGTGCAAAGCTTCGAAGCCCAGGCCGCGGACTACCTGGTCCCGGTGCTGGGAAACGACGACTCGCCGGCCGGTGCGCGGTTGGCCGCATTGCTGCTGTTTACGCGAATGGCGCTGGAGGACGCCGACCCGAAGCGCGCCGCGGAGTTGCTGGCGCAGGCACAGATCGTAGCCGGGACAGCGCGGCTGCCGCAACTGGAAATCTATGCCATGCATGCATCGCTGGATTTGTTAAACGGTATTGAGAACAGCGACTGGACTGCGACCGCGCTTTCGGAAAACCCCGGCTATGGAGCAATTTTTGCGACGCCGGCCTATTACTACGACATCACGCGCCGCTACCGCGAAGCGGTGGCGTTGTATCAAAAGGCCGTCGAGATCCAGCCCGATCTGTGGTCGGCACAGCTGGAGCTCGGTATCAATCTGTTGCGCGTCAATGAAATCACCGAAGCCCGCAAGCACATCGAACGCGCTTACGGCGGTGACCCGTACAACCCGAAGGCGGTCAACACCTTGCGCCTGCTCGACAGTTTTGATGCGTTCGAGGTGATTCACTTTCCGGAACAAGTCCCGGTAGACGGGTTTCCGCGCCTGAGCCTGCGACTGCACGAAGACGAGCGCGGCGTGTTGGCGGGGTATGCGAGTCAACTGGCCGAACAGAGCATGGCGCAGTTTTCCAAACGCTACCGCTTCGAGCCCAAAGAACCGGTCATCATTGAGATCTACCCCGACCACGAAGATTTCGTCGTGCGCACTACCGGTATGCCGGGGCTCAGCATCCTCGGTGTGACGTTTGGTTACCTGTTAGCGATGGACTCGCCGTCGGGACACCCGGAACAGTCGTACCACTGGGGCACGACGCTGTGGCACGAAATGGCGCACGTGTTTACGCTGGAGGCTACCGGTCACCTTGTACCGCGCTGGTTCAGCGAGGGCATATCGGTTTACGAGGAATGGCAGACCGGCCCGAACCCGGGCATCCGCCTGCCTGTTGCGGTCTACCAGGCGATTGCGGACCAGAAGTTTTTGCCGATCGCCGAACTCGACCGCGGATTTATCCGGCCGGCTTATGCCGGGCAGGTCCTGGTCTCGTACATGCAGGCCGGATTGATCTGCGAGTTTATTGTGGCGGAATCAGGCTTCAATGCGCTGGTGGAATTGCTCGAGCAGTTCGGTGGCGGTGCCGATACACCCGGGGCAATCAAAGCCGGGCTTGGTATGGCGCCGTCTGAATTCGATAAAGCGTTTGGCTCGTTCGTCGAAGAGCGATTCGGTCCGTTGATTGCCGAGCTGGACCAGTGGCTCGAAGCACAGCAGGCCAGTTTTGTGGCGGTGGTGGCATCGGATTGGCCGGCGACGATAAAAAGCGCCAAAAAAGCGATCGCCATTTACCCGGACTATGTCGGAAGCGACAGCCCGTATCGCGCACTCGCGAACGCCTATGCCAATACCGATGCACCGGCAAAGGAACTCGAGGTGCTGGAGACTTACTGGCAAAAGGGTGGCTATGCACCGGCGGCATTGAAACATCTGGCGGAAGGTCTCTACGAGGCCGGCCGGCCCGAGGATGCCGTGGCGGTGCTGCAAAGCCTGAACTATGTCGCGCCGTTCGATACCGATTTGCACGTGACGCTGGGCGACTGGTTGCTTGGGTTGGACCGGGCGCAGGACGCACTGGCTGAATACGAGGTGGTGCTGGCGATGGCGCCGCACGACCTCGCCGCGGCCCACTACCGGCTGGCCCAGGCCCACCACGCACTGGATCACCGGCAACAAACCCGCCAGCATTTGTTGGCGGCACTGGAGATTGCACCGCATTATCGTGATGCCCAACGACTATTACTGGAAACGTCTGCCGGCAAGTGCTGTACCGACGAGTCAAGCAACGAATAGACGCAAAACATCAAGTAGAGAGAGAACCCGCCATGGCCGAAACCCCCGTAGATCTAAAAGACCTGGAGTCCGACGAAGTCCGCCCGCTGGTGGATGCATTTCGAACGGCCATGGGGCGTATTCGCGACGAAGTAGGCAAGGTCATCGTCGGTCAGGATGACGTCGTCGAGCATTTGTTGATCACGCTTTTAGTTGGCGGGCATTGTCTGATCACCGGCATGCCGGGTACAGCCAAGACTTTGCTGGTGCGGACGCTGGCGACCGCGCTGGGTCTGGATTTCAAACGCATTCAGTTCACGCCGGACCTGATGCCGACCGATGTCACCGGCACCGACATTATCGAGGAAGATTCGACCACCGGGCATCGCGTCTGGACCTTCGTGCCGGGCCCGGTGTTCACGAACCTGTTGCTGGCCGATGAAATCAACCGCACGCCGCCGAAAACCCAGTCGGCCTTGCTCGAAGCGATGCAGGAACAATCGGTCACGGTACGCGGCAAGTTGCATCAACTGGAACCGCCGTTTTTGCTGCTCGCGACGCAAAACCCGATCGAACTGGAAGGGACCTACCCGTTGCCGGAAGCGCAGCTGGACCGTTTTCTGTTCAATGTCATTCTCGATTACCTCGACAGCGATGATGAGCTGACCGTCATCAATCGTTACACGACCCGGGTCGACATGCCGATCGTCGAGCCGTGCACCGATGGTGAAGAGATCCTGAAGTTTCAATGGCTGGTGCGCCAGGTGCCGATGTCCGAATCGGTGAATCGCTACGCGATCGACCTGGTGCGGGCGACCCGGCCCACCGATCCTTCGGCGCCTGAGATCGTCAAACGCTACGTGAACTTCGGTTCCAGTGTGCGCGCGACGATGTTTTTGACGCTGGCCGCCAAGGCCCGGGCCCTGCTCGAGGGCCGCTATCACGTCACCGAGGATGATCTGCGTGAACTGATCTTTCCGGTGTTACGCCATCGCGTGTTGACCAACTATTACGCCGAGTCCGACGCGACGAGCGTCGATGACGTGTTGCGCGGCCTGCTCGACGCGGTCCCGGCCCGCAGCTAGCGAAAAATGCCGACGGACAACACACAATGAGCGCCACCGCTGCCGCGACCCGACCGACACGGCTGCTGGACCCGCAGGTGCTGGCCGGGTTGGCCAACCTGGAGTTGGTCGCGCGCGCCGTTGTCGAGGGTTTCCTGATCGGCCTGCACCGCTCACCGAGGTTCGGTTTCAGCCAGGAGTTCGCCGAGTACCGGGCCTATGCCGAAGGCGACGATCCGCGCTTTATCGACTGGAACGTCTACGCGCGCACCGATCGCGCTTATATCAAACGCTTTCTCGGGGAGACCAATAGTCATTTAATCGTTCTGCTCGATGCCAGCGCGTCGATGGGTATTGCGACGCAGACCATCAGCAAACTTCGCTACGGGCAGTTTCTGGCCGCTAGCCTCGCCTACCTGGCCGCGAAACAGCACGATGCGGTCGGCACCCTGATCTTCGACGACGAGACGCGTGATTACCGCGCACCGTCGAGTCGTGCCGGGAAACTCAGCGGCGTGCTGCATACGATCGACGCGGCTGAACCAGCTGGTGGTACCGATTTAGACCGTTCGTTCCAGTACTTCCAGGAACAGGTCAACCGCCGCGGGCTGGTCGCGGTCATATCGGACTTTTATTGTGATCCGGACGAGATGATCGCAGGCGTTCGCCCGCTCGCGTTTCAGGGCCAGGACGTGATCTTGTTTCAGGTCCTGGACCCGGGCGAGCTAAAACCGGAGATTGCTGAATCGACGCTGCTCGAAGACGTCGAAACCGGGGAGGCGGTCGAGGTCTCGCCGAAATTCATGCGCGAGCAATACCCAGAGCGTATCCAGAAGCACATTGCTGCGATCAAGGATGCCGCTGCCGGCATCGGTGCCGATCACGTGCTGCTGAACACGGCCGAGCCGCTCGATCAACCGCTACGGAAGTATCTGTTGTTCCGCGAGCGCCGGAGGTAACGGTGAGTTTACTGGCACCGCTGTTTCTGATCGGTCTCGCTGCGATTGCACTGCCGGTCTGGTTGCATCGCTTGCAAACCCAGAGCCCGGAACGCGAACCGTTCGGTTCGGCAATGTTTTTAGAGCCCAGCGAGCGCCGCGTGCATCTGAAGAAGCAATTCCGTTTCCTGGTATTGCTGGCGCTGCGCAGCTTGTTGCTGGCGTTGTTGGCGTTCGCGTTTGCCAAGCCGATACTGCAACAACCGCCACAGTTAATTGCAGGCGAGGTGCCCACGCTGCACCTGATCGTTATCGACACGTCGTTGTCGATGGGGCACGGCGATCGCCTGGCCCGCGCTAAGAGTACGGCTCGTGAACTGATCGACGCGATGGCAGTGGCCGACCAGGCGCAGATCATCTGCCGCACGGCGGCAGCACTCGGACGTGCCGCGCCAGCGACCAACGATGCCGCTGACGGCCCGCCAGGGCGCTGGCGGCGCTGGAGCCCGGCGCCGGGCAGGCTCGATTTCGGTGCACTGATCGCCGGTTTGGGTGGCCTGGTCGGCGACGGTGGAGCGACACATTGCACGGTGCACCTGGTCAGCGATTTTCAGGCCAGCGGCTTACCAGTCCGATTCGGTGACCTGGTGCCGGGCCCATCGATGACCACGCCATTGAATTAGTCCTGCATCCGGTCGCGGCAGGCGACGCCGCCAACTTCGACCGTCGAGTTCATTCGCGAAACGGCGGCGGGTATCGATGTTGGCGTGCGCGGGTTTGCCAGCGAAGCGCGGGAGCACAAACTGGCGCTTGCGATCAACGGCGTGCGCCATGGCGAACAAACGCAAATCGTGCCGGCGGCGGGACAGGTCGTGTATTCCTTCGACAACGCGAAGTACGAGCCGGGCGATAATCGTATCGAGGCGACGCTTGCGTCAAACGATTTACTGGCCGCTGACAACGTTCGCTATGCCGTCGTTGACAATACGCCGCCGGCGCCGGTCTTGTTGATTACCACCGGCAAGCAATCGTTGCCGGTGACGTATCTGAGTGTTGCTTTGGAGACCGGCCCGCGCGGCTACCGGGCCGAGCCGGTCACGGTTGCCGACCTCGACCCAAGGGTCCTGCAGCGCTATCCGTGGATCGTCGTCGACGATCTCGGCGCCGTTGATGACCGGCTTGCGGAATCAATCACCGCTTATTTGATGGCCGGCGGTGCGGTGTTTTCGGCACTCGGCGAGCAGGCCGTGACCCGGGAGCGCTTGCCGGTGACTGGCCACCGGGTCGGCGATCCCAGCGTAGTCGGCATTGCAGGCGGAATCAGCGCGTTGCGTTCAGTGGACTGGATCGATGCCAGTCACCCGGCGCTGGCACAAACGCGCGGCTGGCGCAGCGTGAACGTGTCGCGCGCGGTGCCAGTGACCGTCGACCGTGACGATCGCGTGTTGCTGACACTCGACGATGACCAGCCGCTGTTGCTCGAACATCGTATCGGCGACGGCCGCCTGTTGTTGTTGACCACAAGTCTGGACAACAGCTGGACGGATTTGCCGGTGCACCCGGTGTTCGTCAGTTTTATTGCCGAAGTCGCCGCTTATCTTGCCGATGAGGCTGTGCTCGACCGTCAACAACTGGCGGGTGCGTCGCTGGTGTTGAAACAAACCCGCGGCGCGTCCGGCCAGGTCGTCGATCCCACGGGCAGCACGGTGTTGCAGCTTGCCGACACACGGCGCGCGCAGGATGTGCGCCTGGACCAAACCGGCTTCTATGAGGTCTATACTCCGGGCAGAGAGGCCCTGGTGGCCGTCAATGCCGACGCGCGCGAATCGGACCTGGCGGCGATGACCCCCGAGGCACTGGCGCGATGGCGCGGTGCCGTGGCCAGACCGGAACAGGCGGCGACGACCGGCGCGGCGGCGTTGCAAGCCCCGCCCATGGAACTGTGGTGGGGACTGTTGATCGTGTTGGCGCTGGTCGTGCTGGCCGAGTCGCTGCTCGGCAATCGCTATCTAGGTCTCAGAGCAGATGCAATGTAATGAATGCTTCGGCCCGACTCGATAAATACCTGAACGCGTTCGGCACCGGGCTGAAACGCGTTTTCCTGGCGCGGGGCGTGGCTGCCGCTGCCGCGGTGGCACTGGTCGTTTCAATCATCGGTGCTTACCTGGCCGTTCGCGCCGGGTTTGCCAGCGAAGTCGTCATCACGACGCGCATCGTATTGGTCGTGCTGCTGGCTGCCGTCATCGCGTGGCTGGTGATCCTGCCGATACGGCGAATCCAGTACGACGTGGCGCCGGAAATCGAAGCGCGCACTCCGGCTTTCGGTGGCCGTGTCGAAACTTATCTCGGCACCGGGCTCCGTGACGGTAAGAAACCGAATCCACTCAAGGACTTGCTGGCCGAAGACACGCTGGAGGTGGCGCGCCAGTTTCCGGTTCAGCGCCAGATCAAACGCCGCGAGCTTGCGATTCCCGGCGGCATTGCGGCGGTCTGTTTAGGCGTCCTGTTGTGGTTCGCGGTTGCCGGGCCCGGATTGCTGAACTACGGCGTGCGGCATTTGTGGGCCGGCTGGGCATTTCCCGGATTGTTGCCGCCACAAAGCATACTCGTGACGCCGGGTGACGAACTGGTGCGCCGTGGTGGCAGTTTGCGGGTGCGCGCGGAAATGGAAGGTTTCGATCCGACCCGTGCCAGCGTGAACGCGCGGATCGGCGACGGCGACTGGCAGGAAGTCGACATGGCGCGGCTGGATGACGGTTTCGAATTCACATTTTTCTCGCTGCGCGAGCCGTTAACGTATTTTGTATCGGCGGCCGGCATTCGCAGCCCGGCCTATGACGTCGAAGTTGTGGATCTGCCGAAAGTGCGGAATCTGCGGCTGACCTATCACTATCCCGAATGGACGCATAGGCCGCCCGAGACGGTGGAACCGGGTGGCGATATTCGTGCCATCGCCGGCACCGAGATCGAACTCGAAGTCATCACCGACATTCCATTGCCGGCGGGCGAGCTGGTATTGAACGGCGATGCCCAGTCGCTTGCCATCGACGGTTACAGCGGCCGCACCGGGTTCGAGATCGCCGGCGACGGGCAGTATTTTATTGCTGCACGCGTTGGCGATGAGCAGGTGCGCCTGACCGATGACTATTTCATCAAGCGCCTGGAGAACCGCAAGCCGGCAGTCATCCTGGCGCGTCCGGGCCGCGACTGGAGTGCCAGCAACATCGAAGAGGTTACCGCGCGGGTAGACGCGAAGGACGACTACGCGCTGGAGTCGGTGGAAATGCGCTACTCCGTCAACGGTGGCGCATGGCAATCCGTGCCGCTGCCGTTCACCGGCCGCGCGGCCGTAACCGATCACGTGTTTTTCCTCGAGCGGATGGGAACGGAAGCCGGGACCGCACTGCCGGGCGACGCGGCAACAGCGCTGGTGCCGGGCGATTTGATCAGTTATTACGTGCTTGCCACCGACCGCGACGAGACCACGCGCACCGACATGTTCTTTATCGAGGTGCAACCGTTCGATCGCCGCTACACCCAATCACAAATGCTGGGCGGTGGCGGCGGTGGTCAGGGGCAATGGCAACAGGAAATTTCCCAACGGCAACGCGAAATCATTGTCTCGACCTGGAACCTGCTGCGCGAGCAGACCGAGTCACGCACGCCCGATGACGCCAGCATCGAAGATAACGCGACGCTGTTATCCGAATTGCAGACCACGCTGGCAGAACAGGCCGAGACGCTGGCGCGGCGCACCCGTGCTCGACAACTGATCCGCGTCGATGAGCGGATTGCCAGCTTCGTCGACAACCTCGAGCAGGCCGCCGAGGCGATGGTCCCGGCCGCCGAGCGACTGGCGGCGATCGATTTGGAACAGGCGATCCAGCCGGAGCAGGAAGCGCTGCAACACTTACTGCGGGCAGAAGCTGCGTTTAGCGATGTGCAGGTGTCGTTCCAGCGCAATCCCGGCAGCCGCGGTTTTCGTGCCGGTCGCGACCTGGCCGAGATGTTCGAACTCGAAATGGACCTGGAAAAGAATCAATACGAGACCGGGGACCCGGCATCGCTGGACTCACCGACGCAGGAATTCGACGATGCCATGCGCGAGCTCGACGAGTTGGCGCGCCGTCAGCAACAACTGGCGAACAATTTAAGCCGCTCACAGAACCTGACGCCGGCGCAACGCTGGCAACAGGAAATGTTGCGCCGCGAGACCGAAGAACTGCAGCAGCGACTGGAACAGATGCTGCAACAGCAAGCTTCGAGTGGTCAGACTCAAGGTCAGTCGAGTGGTCAGGCCAGCGGCCAAAGCGAGGGCAGCAGCGGAGAAACGGGCCAAAACGCGATTAACCGGCGGCTGCAAAGCGCGATACGGGCGATGAACGAGGCGGGTGCACCGACCGGTGACGAATTCGATCGCGAACGCCTGCAACGAGCCGCCGACGAGGCGCACCGCCAGTTGACTGGCGCGCGCGCACAAGTCGCCGAAGAAAGCCGGCGCGAAATGCAGCAGTCGTTTGGCGAGATGACCGAGCAGGCCAGTACGTTGTACGAGCAACAGGCAGACATCGACGCGGAACTGCAAGAGGCAGTGCGCCGAGCGCTGGAGGCACGCCGCGAGGGCAGACGCGGGTTCGGCAGTGGCCTGACACCGGAGCAGCGCGAGGAAATGTCGCAGACGAAACGCGACATGCGCGAGGACCTGCAAGGACTGGAGCGGGACATGCAGGCGGCTGCCCAACAATATCGGGATCACGCCGCCGATGCCGCGCGTGAATTGGCCGAGGCGGCCAGCGAGCTGCGCGAGTCGAATGTCGAATCGCGACTTGGTGTGGCCGCCGAGTACATCGAGAACAATTCGGCCGCCTATATCGCCAGCAGCGAGAGCGCAGTGACCGATGCGCTGGGCGAATTGCGCGACCGATTGCGTCGCGCTCAATCTCTGGCCGAAGGCGCGGGCCAACCCGGCGCAACGGACTTCGAGCGGGCGCTCGCGGACACCCGGGCGCTCAGGGAAGAACTGCAACGGCTGGCGGCAGGCGCCGGTCCCCAACGGCGCGCATATGGTGAGTTCGGTGACGGTGACGTTTGGAACATGCCCACGCAGCCGGCGGTTATCGGCCCGGCCATCGGTCCACGCATCGAGTTACGCGCCGAGGACACGGCCCGTGCAGTCCGGCGTTTGATTCCGGAACTTCGTGCCCGGAACCTGAATCCCGCCGAGATCGACGAGGTCCGCGAGCTGACGCGGCAGCTCGAACTGGCGCGATTTGATGGCAACGCCGACCTGCTGGCCCGCGAGCTCAATGCCGCGCTGGCGCTGCTGGAACAACTGGAACTGCGGCTGGCGCAGGGCACGCAGGCGGATGACCGGGGTACGGTACGCACGGCCGTCGCCGAGCCGATTCCGACGGAATACAAAGACGCGGTGGCCGAATACTACCGGCGCCTCAGCCGGGAATAATTACAGGAAACTGTGTTTGACTGCTTTCTCATTGGCGGGAATGCGGAAGATGCGCAGGCCTTTGCAGCGTTTTTGACGTGAACGAAAAAAATAAATTTTGGAAAACGGAAGTCGGCCGAATCGTTCTGCTGCCCGTTGCCATCCTGCTGGCCGGGCTCGTCTATGACTTTTACTGGCGCTCGAACTGGGGGCCTTATTTCAGTAACGAGGAAGCGATGCGCTGGTCAACCGAGACCAATGAACAGATCGATTGCATGGCAGAAATACTTGGTGCTTATGACCATGCCGCCCTGGAAACACTTTCTGACGCTGACAGGATTTCCCTGGGCACGGAAATTCGGCAGCGTTGCGAGAACATCGATTGTGTTGCGCGGGCCGATACAAACTCCCAACAGGTATATGGCAAGCCCCTGGATGAATGGGACGACACAATCCGGGCCAATGTGTTGGTTGGGTACTGCTGGCGCCGGGGTGTCCCCGGGTATTGGAGGAGACTGGCGGACCGGGAATAATTGACCGGGCCCAAACCACATCGCGGCTTGGCTGCGGAACACCGGCTGGGGCCTCGGCCCGAATCGGCGTATCATTTGCATCGGACGGCATCCGCTAGCGGATGCCCGGAAGTGCCGTCAGCGGAGACATTTCATGTATATCAATTTCTGGTACCCCATCGCTCGCGCGACCGAGATTGTGGACGATCAGCCGCTGCGAGTTGAGCTGTTGGGCATGCCGTTCGTGGCGTTTCGCGACGAGGACGGCGACGCGCACGTGCTGGCCGACACCTGCGTACATCGTGGCAGTTCCTTGAGTGCCGGCTGGGTGCGCGACGGTTGCGTGATCTGCCCGTATCACGGTTGGCAGTACGGCGGCGACGGCAAGTGCGTCAAAGTGCCGTCACTGGGCGATCAAAAGCCGCCGGCCCGGGCCAAGGTCGATTCCTACCCGGTGCAGGAGCGCTACGGCATTGTGTTTGCGTTTCTCGGCGACCTGCCCGAAGACGAACGGCCGCCGTTGCATGACATCAAGGAATACGGCACCGAGGGTTGGAAGACGCAGCTGTATGTCTATGACGTTGCCTGCAACTACGAGCGTTCCGTAGAAAACGGTCTGGACCCGATTCACAACGAGTTCGTGCATCCGCTGCAGGGCGCGCCAATGATGTCGCCGGAACAGCAGCGCAACCCCACGCCGATCGAAGACATTCCCTGGGGCAGCAAGTTCTACATGCCGTTCCCGAAAAAAGCGGAGTCCTCTACGGAGCTGGACGCCGTTAAATCCGGCGAACGCGTCGGCGCGGCCGGTTCCTGGCACCAAGGGCCCAATCAGCTGATCACCTGGATCGACATCTCCGCCGAGAATGCGTTTCACCAGTACGGCTTCGAGGCGCCGATCGACGATTCCAACACCCGCATCTTCTTCGTTAACATGCGCAGCTGGCTGCTCGAGGACAAACACGACATGACCATCGAGAAGCCGACGCTGGAGATTGTCGAGGAGGACGTGAATATATTGCAGACATTGCGCCCGATCCGCACGCCCCCGACCAACACCAAGGAAATCCTGGTGCCCGGCGACCACGTTGTCGTGCGTTACCGGGAGTGGCTGGCGGAATGGGATGCGAATGGCTGGCGCATCGACTACAAGAAACTCCAGGAACAGCGAGGCGACGTTGCGTTTGCGATTCCGTGCCCCGGTCGCCGTGAAAGCGGCAACTGGGTGCTGGACCCGATCCCGCTGCAGCCCGGCGGCGAGCAGGCGCGGAAACGGCGCGAGCGCCAGGAGTTCGACGCCGCCTGATACCTGTATATATAAGGAATAACAACATGAAATCTTGGCTACGCTTGTTGGCCGCGGCGATGGTCTTGGCCAGCAGCAGCGTCATGCCGGCCTTCGTTGACGCCGATCAGATTGCCGCGGCAATCGCGAATGAGCATCGCACCGACACCGATCGCAAGCGCGATGCGCAAAGCAAACCCGAGGTCATCCTTGCTCTGCTCGATCTGGAGCCCGGCGATGCTGTCATCGATATGTTTGCTGGCGGGGGCTACTTCTCCGACTTAATGGCCACAGTCGTGGGCCCGCAGGGCACGGTGATTCTGCAGAACAACTATGGTTTTGCCAAATGGGTGGATAAGTATTTGCAGGAGCGCTACATCGACAACGAAGTGCCACCAATCACGGTGCTGCGCAGTGAAGTTGAAGACCTGATGCTGGAACCGGCGAGCCTGGACGCTGCGTTAATGTCGATGTGTTACCACGACTTGTATTACTACGATCCCGAGGCAGGGTTTCGGCGTACCGACGATACCGGCGTTTCTTTGCGCAGCTGCACACGGCGCTGAGAGCCCGCAAGTTGCTGGTGATCGATCACGCGGCCGCCGACGGCAGCGCAGCAGCCTGACCATGCTCTTCATCGCGTCGACGAGGAGTTTGCAAAGCAGGACATCGAGGGCAGCGGGTT